>Ga0073909_10000055_pt1 | contig 43279 bp, 32 predicted proteins | sample Coa_R1_6_FD_66439 | JGI IMG/M metagenome (GOLD analysis project Ga0073909, IMG submission 66439) | Surface soil microbial communities from Centralia Pennsylvania, which are recovering from an underground coalmine fire. - Coalmine... | ecosystem: Environmental > Terrestrial > Soil > Unclassified... | reverse complement strand
GGGAGCGGCGATTCCTTATCCCTACGGTGGCAAGCAGCGGCAGGTGCAGGTGGATCTCGATACGGCCGCGCTGCAGTCGAAAGGGCTTTCGCCGCTGGATGTTGTGAATGCGGTTGGCGCGCAAAACCTGATTCTGCCTTCGGGCACCACCAAGATCGGGCCGCTCGAGTACGACGTGGACATGAACGCCAGCCCGCAGACGGTAGCGGAACTGAATGATCTGCCCATCAAAACCGTGGGTAGCAGCACGATCTATATCCGGGACGTAGCACATGTACGCGACGGCTTCCCGCCGCAGACGAATATCGCTCGCGTGAACGGTCAACGCGCCGTGTTGTTGACGATCCAGAAAGCGGGCAACGCCTCGACGCTCGACATTATTTCAGGCATCAAGAGCATGTTGCCTGACGTGCAAAAAACACTCCCGGCCGATCTGAACATCCGTTTGCTGGCCGACCAGTCTCTTTTCGTGCGCGGATCGATTCAAGGAGTGGTGCGCGAAGCGATTATTGCAGCCTGCCTTACCGGATTCATGATTTTGGTGTTTCTCGGAAGCTGGCGCAGCACGGTGATCATTGCGGTTTCGATTCCTCTGTCGATTCTGACATCGATCATCTGCCTGAGTGCGTTGGGTGAGACGATCAACATCATGACGCTGGGCGGGTTGGCGCTTGCGGTCGGCATCCTTGTCGACGACGCCACGGTGGAAATCGAGAACATCAACCGGAACCTGGCCATGGGTAAGGAAGTGGAGCACGCGATTCTGGACGGCGCGCAGCAGATTGCTGTGCCCGCGTTCGTTTCAACTTTATCGATCTGCATCGTGTTCGTGCCCATGTTCTTCTTAACGGGAGTCGCGCGGTATCTCTTCGTGCCGCTGGCCGAGGCGGTTTCGTTTGCGATGCTAGCGTCGTACTTCCTCTCCCGAACCGTCGTGCCGACCATGGCGAAGTACCTGCTGCGCGGTCACGAAGCCGAAGCCGGACACGCTTCGAAGGCCAGCCGAAACCCATTTGTGCGGATGCAGGTTCGTTTCGAAGAAGCCTTTGAGCGCTTCCGCGAGCGCTATCACCGGCTGCTGGAGTCCTGTCTACATCATCAAAGATTCTTCCTGACTGCCTTTTTTGTCGGGTGCGTTTTGTCGCTGGTGTTTCTGGTGCCGTGGCTTGGCCAGGACTTTTTCCCGGGCGTGGACAGCGGGCAGTTCAAGCTGCATCTGCGTGCGCGCACCGGCACGCGCATTGAAGAAACGGCACGGCTATGCGATCTCGTGGAGCAATCGATCCGCGAGCAGATTCCGCCCGACGAAATGTCGAGCGTTATCGACAATATCGGACTGCCCTATAGCGGCATTAACTTGTCGTATAGCACGTCGGCACCGGTCGGACCGGGCGACGCGGACATCCTCGTCACATTGGGCGAGCACCATCATTCGACCGATAAATATGTACATGATCTGCGGATCAAGCTGGCAAATGAATTTCCGGGCGTCACGTTTGCGTTCCTCCCGGCCGACATCGTGAGCCAGATTCTGAACTTCGGTCTTCCGGCGCCCATTGATGTGCAGATTGTGGGCAATGACCTGGAAGGGAACCGGAAGTTTGCGGACACGCTGTTGCAGAAGGTGCGGTACATACCGGGCACGGTCGATCTGCGAATTCAGCAACCTTTCGATCAGCCGAAGCTGCACATCGACGTGGATCGAACGAAGGCCGGACAGATTGGATTCACGGAACGCGATATTGCGCAGAACCTGCTGATCTCTCTGAGCGGAAGCTTTCAGACGTCGCCTACCTTCTGGCTCAATCCGAAGAATGGCGTGAGTTATGCGATCGCGACGCAGACGCCGCAGTACCGGCTCGACTCGCTGCAGGGTTTACAGAATATCCCGGTGGCGGGCGCGAGCGGTGCGCCGTCACAAATCCTGGGAAGTCTGGCTTCGATTCGGCGCGGAGTCGGGTTGGGCGTCGTATCGCACTACGACATTGCTCCCGTTGTTGATATTTACGGGTCGGTGCAAGGGCGCGATCTGGGAGGCGTGTCGCGGGATCTGAACAAGATTCTCGATGCGAGTCGCAAAGATCTACCGAAGGGATCGCGACTGGTGGTGCGCGGGCAGATCCTAACGATGCGGTCGTCCTATATCGGTCTGATCGGCGGACTGGCGTTCTCGATTCTGCTGGTCTACTTGCTGATTGTTGTGAACTTCCAGTCGTGGCTGGATCCGTTCATCATCATTTCGGCGTTGCCGGCGGCGCTTGCCGGGATTGCATGGTTCCTGTTTGTTACGCACACGACGTTAAGCGTGCCGGCGCTGACGGGATCCATTATGTGCATGGGTGTCGCGACGGCGAACAGCATCCTGGTGGTCAGCTTTGCGAAGGAACAGCTTGAAGAAGGTAAGGACGCGGTCGAGGCCGCGCTGCAATCGGGATTCACCCGCTTCCGTCCCGTGCTGATGACCGCGATGGCGATGATGATTGGCATGGTGCCGATGGCCTTGGGACTGGGCGAAGGCGGTGAGCAGAACGCTCCCCTAGGACGTGCGGTGATCGGCGGACTGCTGCTGGCGACCGTTTCGACGCTGTTCTTCGTGCCGGTGTTCTTCAGTGTGCTGCACGGGCGCCGCTTGCGAGTGGACGCAGCCAATTCGAAATGAAGTTTGGGGTCATAGGATTTTGGAGAATTGAAAATGCAAGTGGAAGAGGAAGACAACGTGGAGACGCGAGTCGCGACCCGCAATTCGCCAGAACAAAGTCAGGAGCAACCGTCAAACCCCAAGAAGGGTTGGTTGATCGCGGTGCTTGCCTTTGTGGTGGTGGCGATCGTCGTCATCTCGGGCATCGTCCCACGCGTACGCGCGCGCAGCAGCCTGCGCAACGAAACCAATCAGTTGGCCGTTCCGGCAGTGATCGTAGCGCAGCCGAAGAAGTCGGCGCCCGGGCAGGAGGTAATTTTGCCGGCCAACGTCCAGGCTTTCCGCGATGCTCCGATCTACGCGCGGACGAATGGCTATCTGAAGCGCTGGTATGTCGACATTGGCGCGCGCGTGAAGTCTGGCCAACTTCTCGCTGAGATCGATACGCCGGAAGTGGATCAGCAACTGCATCAGGCGCGAGCGGACTTAGGTACCGCCGAAGCGAATATGCATCTCTCGGAGATTACGGCTTCGCGGTATCAAGGTCTGTTGAAAAGCGATTCCGTTTCGCAGCAGGATGCAGACAATGCCACGGGAGATTTCGCGGCGAAGAAGGCGATTGTGCAATCGGCGCAAGCGAACTTGCGGCGACTAGAAGAATTGCAGTCGTTCGAGAAAATTTATGCGCCTTTCGATGGAGTGATCACGGCGCGCAACACCGATATCGGCCAGCTCATAAATTCGGGCAGCAGCACGGGAACGAAGAGCGAGTTGTTTCACATCGCAGCGCCCGGAAAATTGCGGGTGTACGTTAATGTTCCCGAGATTTATTCGCGTGCCGCGAAACCAGGACTGAAGGCCGACCTGACACTCGACGAATTCCCCGGAAGGCGTTTTGAGGGGACACTGGTGCGCACGGCGGATTCCATTGATCTCTCGAGCCGGACCCTGCTGGTGGAAATCGAAGTGAACAATCCGACGGGCGAACTGTTGAGCGGCGCCTATGCAGCCGTGCATCTGAAGTTGCCCGGCAACATTTCGACGTTCACGATTCCGGTGAACACACTCCTTTTCCGGTCCGAGGGACTGCGGGTTGCGGTGGTGAACGACAACAAGGCGGAACTTGTTCCGTTGACACTTGGTCGCGACTTCGGAAGTGAAGTGGAAGTCCTGGTCGGATTGAAGGGCGATGAGAATCTGATCGTCAACCCGCCGGATTCCATTGTGTCGGGGCAGCAGGTGCGTCTGGCCTCGAACGCTGAGACCAAGGGGGCGCAGCAGTGAAGCTTGACTCAAAATGCGGACGCGCCGTCATGCGGACGGCTTGGCTGCTGAGCGTGACTGGCTTGACTCTGCTGACTGGTTGCGCAGTCGGTCCGCGATACGCGAAGCCGAATGCGCCTGCGCCTCCAACATATAAAGAAGTGCCACCGAACTGGAAGACGGCGCTGCCGAGTGATCAGGCGGCGAAGGGAAAATGGTGGGAGGTTTTTCAGGATGCACAGCTGGATGCGCTGGAGGAGCAGATTAACGTTTCGAACCAAACGCTGAAGGGGGCGCAAGCGCAGTTCGAGCAGGCTAGGGCGGCCGTGCGAATCAATCGCGCCGCGGAGTTTCCCGACGTGACGGCGGGCATGAGCGCGACGCGCAACAAGCTGTCGAAGAACCGTCCGAACGGGAGGTTGTCGCCTACCACCACCTACACCGACCTGCAGCTTCCTTTGGATGCTTCCTACGAAGTCGATGTGTGGGGGCGCGTCCGCAAGACAGTCGAAGCTGCGCGTGCGAATGCGCAGGCCACGGCGGCTGATCTGGAGAACGTGAGCCTCAGCCTGCACGCTGAACTGGCCAGCGACTACTTCCAATTACGCGCCTTGGATGCGGAAACGCAGCTGTTGAATTCGACGGTCGCCGCTTACGAAAAAGCGCTGGAATTGACGCGCAACCGGTACAACGGCGGAGTCGTGTCGCAGGTCGACGTGGCGCAGGCCGAGACGCAGCTGGAGACGACTCGGGCTCAAGCTGTTGATTTGGGTGTGCAGCGGGCGCAGTTCGAGCATGCGATTGCCGTGCTGACCGGGCAACCGGTGCCGACTTTCGCTTTGGCAGTATCTCCACAGGTGAGTGCTCCGCCGGTTGTTCCCGTTGGAGTGCCCTCGGAATTGCTGGAGCGGCGTCCTGATATCGCTGGAAACGAGCGTCGTATGGCGGCGGCGAACGCGCAGATTGGCATTGCGCGGGCAGCGTATTTTCCAACCATCACGTTGAGTGCCTCGGGAGGTTTCGAAGGCACATCCATCACGAACTGGTTCAACGGTCCCAGCGCTTTCATCACGGCGGGCGCTTCGGCGATTGGAACTGTCTTCGATGCTGGAAGACGAAGGGCCGTGAACGATCAGGCGCGCGCCGTTTACGATCAATCGATTGCAAATTATCGCGAGACGGTGCTGGGAGCATTTCAGGAAGTTGAAGACAGTCTCGCTGCGCTGCGCCTGCTGGAGGACGAAGCTAAGACGCAAGACGCAGCCGTTGCCTCGGCACAGCACTCGCTCGAGCTCTCGACCAACCGCTACAAAGGCGGCGTGGCTACCTATCTTGAAGTCATCACCGCGCAGAGCATTGCGCTCACCGATCAGCGAGTTGCCGTCGAGATTTCGGGCCGGCGCATGACTGCCAGCGTGTCGCTCATCAAGGCGCTGGGCGGCGGCTGGAACGCTGCTGACCTTCCGATGACGCAGAAAGATGTACGTCCCGCGGCTTCGACGGGTCAATAGCCGAGCGTAAGTTCCTTCGCAGCCTTTCGAACCTTCCTGCGAACTCGCCATCCCTGCGAGCTTCGCAGTACCCTAACCAAAGATGAAGAGCCGGGCCGACGCGCTGCGCGCACTCGAGTTCGATTCGTACGACGTTTGCGTGATTGGAGCGGGCGCGACCGGAGCCGGCTGTGCGCTCGATGCGCAGACTCGCGGTTTTCGCACCGCGCTGGTTGATGCCGGAGACTTCGCTTCGCACACCTCCAGCGCCTCGACGAAACTTGCCCATGGCGGCGTTCGCTATCTCCAGCAGGCAGTCAGCGAGTTCGATCCCGGACAACTGAAGGTCATTCGCGAGGCTCTGCGCGAGCGCAGGCTCATGCTGCAGAACGCGCCGCATCTGGCGCATTCCCGCCATTTCCTGGTTCCGTGTTTCAGCCGCTTTGAAGCTTTTTACTTTGCCATCGGTCTCAAACTATACGACTGGCTGGCGGGTTCGATGCGTCTTGGCAAGAGCCGGTTATTGTCGCGTAGTGAGGCTTTGGCGGCTTTGCCAACGCTCACGCGAGATGGGTTGATGGGTGCGATCAGCTACGAAGATGGCCAATTCGATGACGCGCGTTACTGCGTCAGTCTGGTGAAAACGTTTTGCGATGCCGGTGGCGAAGTCGCGAACTATCTTGAACTCACTGGCTTCGAGGGGGATAAACGCGGCCGACTGGCCTCGGCGATTGTGAAGAACGTATTTACCGGGCGAAGTTTCACGCTGCGGGCAAAAGTGTTCGTCAACGCCACTGGGCCATACTCTGACGCATTGAGAGCGATGGCAAATCCGAACCTGCCGGGTCGTCTGATCTTGAGCAAAGGCGTACATATTTTGCTGCCGCTGGTCGGGGATATCACGAGCGCTCTCCTGATTCCGCGGACCGAAGATGGCCGAGTTCTTTTCGCGATCCCTTGGCTGGGCAGGCTATTGGTCGGTACCACCGACGTGGAGGTTGCGTCGGGACAAGTGCTCGATGTGACCCGAGATGAAGTGGACTATCTGCTGCGCCATATGAATCGCTATTTCAGCGTGCAGTATACGGTGGCGGATATCGTCAGTGTGTTCTCGGGGATGCGCCCGCTGGTGCGCGCCAAGGGTTCGCGCGAAACGAAAAAGCTGATTCGCGCCCATGAAGTGGAGGTCGACAAAGGCAGCGGCCTGGTCAGCATTTTAGGTGGCAAGTGGACCACGTACCGGGCGATGGCCGAAGACACGATTGATGCGGTGGGAACGGAACTCGGAAATTCGACACCTTCGAAGACGCGCGAGCTGCGATTGGCTGGTGGGGAAGGGTACACGACGGAGCACTGGCGGCTGCTTGCCAGTGTTTACAGTTTGCGCGAAGTGACGGCGCGCCATCTGGCAGAGAAGTTTGGGAACGAAGCGGAAGCGGTGCTGGCGTTGACAAGTGCGGATCCGAAGCTGAAATCGCCGATCGTCGCGGCTGGCGCGCCGATCCTGGCCGAAGTTGTTTATTGTGCTAGAAGCGAGATGGCTGTCACCATCGAGGATGTGTTGGCGCGGCGGTTGGGGTTGCAGATGTTCGACTGGGAACTAGCGGTGGCGGCGGCGCCCACTGTGGGCGAATTTCTGGCGGGCGAGCAGGAATGGTCAGCGGACCAGAAAGTGCGCGCGATTCAGGATTACATCAGTAAGATAGAGCGGCAAAAGCAAGCTCTGACTTCGTCCCACGGAAGTTAATCAAAATCAACTCTCTTCCGGAATTCCGACCGCAGAGGAAAATTTGTGGCCAGTTATCTCGGGGCAATTGATCAAGGCACCACCAGCACTCGCTTCATCGTGTTCGATCGGGCGGGCCGGATCGTCGCCAGCCAGCAACGCGAGCATGAGCAGATTTATCCGAAGCCCGGATGGGTGGAGCACGATGCGGAAGAAATCTGGCGGCGCACGCAGGAGGTGATTGCGGGCGCGCTGCAGCAGCGGGCTCTGCAGCCTTATGACCTGGCGGCCATCGGAATCACGAACCAGAGAGAGACCACAGTGCTGTGGGAGCGTAAGACCGGCCAGCCGGTGCACAACGCTATCGTCTGGCAAGACACGCGGGTCGCCGACGAGGTCGTTGAATTCTCCAAAAACGGCGGCCAGGACCGCTTTCGGGCAAGCACAGGGTTGCCGCTGACGACGTATTTCAGCGGCTTGAAGATTCGCTGGATGCTCGAAAACATCCGCGGACTTCGCAAGCGGGCGGAAAACGGCGAAGTGCTTTTCGGTAACATCGATACCTTTTTGGTGTGGCATCTGACGGGTGGAACCGACGGGGGCATTCATGTCACCGATGTGACCAACGCGAGCCGGACTCAGTTGATGAATCTCAAGACGCTCGAGTGGGACGAGGATGTGCTCTCCACATTCGGCATTCCGAAAGCCATGCTGCCCGCCATCAAGTCAAGCAGCGAGCGCTACGGTACAGCTACCGAAAGCGCACTGCAGGGTGTGACGATCGCGGGCATACTCGGGGACCAGCAGGCGGCTCTGGTGGGACAAACCTGCTTTCGAGCCGGGGAAGCGAAGAACACATACGGTACTGGATGCTTCCTGCTGATGAACACTGGAGAGCAGGCGGTCGCTTCGAAACACGGTCTGCTCACGACTGTGGGTTACCGCCTGGGCAAACAGCCTGCCGTATATGCGCTGGAAGGCAGCATCGCGATTACCGGCGCACTGGTGCAGTGGCTGCGAGACAACCTTGGGCTGATCGAGAAGAGTTCGGACATTGAGACGCTTGCGATCTCCGTCACCGACAACGGAGGAATCTACTTCGTTCCGGCATTCTCCGGACTTTATGCTCCGTACTGGAAAGACAGGGCGCGTGGCGTGATCGCCGGCCTGACTCGTTACGCCAGCAAAGGACACCTTGCGCGCGCGGTGCTCGAGGCGACAGCGTTCCAGACGCGTGAAGTTCTCGAAGCAATGGAGCGGGATTCGGGAATCAAGCTTGATTCTTTGCGCGTCGATGGTGGAATGGTCGAGAACAATCTGCTCATGCAGTTTCAGGCAGACATTCTCAATCGGCCTGTAGTGCGCCCCGTGATCAAAGAGACGACCGCGCTCGGTGCGGCATATGCAGCCGGGCTTGCGGTGGGCTTCTACAAAAGTGTCGAAGATCTGCGAGCGAACTGGTCGGTCGATCACACGTGGCAGCCAAATTTAGAGTCTGACAAACGAGAAGAGATGTACCGGCTGTGGAAGAAAGCCGTCACTCGATCGTTCGATTGGGTAGATTCTCACTCTGTCTGATTTCCCAAAATTAAGAAGGAGCTCTCGATGGCATCTCCGCTTTTCGGCGAGTTCATGGGCACGGCAGTCCTGATCCTGCTAGGAAACGGTGTGGTCGCGAATGTTCTGCTCAAGAAATCGAAAGGCGAGGGCGGAGGCTGGATTGTCATCTCGGCCGGATGGGCATTCGCGGTGCTGTTTGGCGTAATGACCGCAATCGCGTGTGGAAGTCACGATGCGAACCTGAATCCCGCCGTGACCCTGGGCTTCGCCATTGTTTCGGGCGACTTCGCGAAACTGCTGCCCTTTGCTTTAGCGCAGATGCTAGGCGCCATGACGGGAGCGACTTTGGTATGGCTGCACTACCTGCCGCATTGGCAGGCTACGGACGATGCATCGCTGAAGCTCGCGTGTTATTCGACGGGGCCCGCGATCCGAAACTTCGCGGCCAATGCGATGAGCGAGATCATTGGCACTTTTATTCTTGTCTTTGTCGTGGGCGCGATTTTTTCGAAAGCAGTGTCCTCGACGGGCTTCCCTCCCGGCTACGGCCCGTACTTGGTGGGGTGCCTGGTATGGGGGATCGGCCTCTCACTTGGCGGACCGACTGGGTATGCGATCAATCCTGCACGTGACTTGGGTCCGCGTATTGTGCACACAGTGTTGCCGATTGCGGGCAAAGGCGGCTCCGATTGGGGATATGCTCTGGTCCCGGTTGCGGGGCCGCTCATCGGAGCAGCGATGGCGGGAGTCGCCATCCGGATGATTCATTTCTAAAAACAAAATCGGGCAAACGGGATTGAACGTTTCGTTTGCCCGATTCGCTGAAGACGCTTCGGTTTTAGCGAGTAAATGTGACGTTCAGGCCTGTCGTGAACACCAGGTCATTCTTCTTCTTGCCGGTTGGCGGGTTGGTGACATAGACGTCGCCAAAAGTATTCTGCCATCCCAGCCATTTGTTGACCTTTGTGACCGTGCCGAAATCGAAGGTGGCGCGGTATTCACCCGAGTTCTGAAAATCCGGGAAGAAATAAGCGCGCTGAGTGATGACAGTGGATTTCGTGAGCTTGTGCATGAACTCGTCGCCGATCTGGCCGGCCACAAAGCTGTGGATGAGGCGGGGGAGAGGAGCGAGTTGCGTATAGTTTTCACGGGTGTACGCGATGCCGCCGAGGACATCGAGTGTCGTGTTCGGATTCTTGATGGCGTGCCAGCCCAAACCGCCGCCGTACACCTGGCGAAGATTCAAATCCTGCAGGGCGTCGGTGGCGAAGTCAGCGTTCACGAAGGCGAAGAGCCGCGGAGTGATGTCGTGGTCGTAGCGCGCACCGCCGCGATTTGTGTTCGCGGTTACGCGCGTTGCAGCAGGAGCCAAGGCGTTATTGGAGTAGACCGACGTCGCGTAGAGCGTTAACTTGTCATGCAACCCGGTACGAACGCCGTTGAAACCAAGAGCCAGGTTCTTAGTCTCGCTGTTGCCGGCGGTCAAGCCGAACCCGACGTTGAGTCCTCCCTCCCAACCTTCCAGCAGCGTGGGATGCTGCAGTTTCTCCCATGCCGCCTGCGCTGAGTCGCCGCGCATGACGACAATCGATTCCTTGGGAGCGTCGACCGTGCCAGCGTTCTTGGTCGCAACTTCCAGCTTGCCGTCGACCGTTGTGACAGGCCCAACGACAGTTTTCCCGTCCTTCAACCCGACGTGAAGCGGTTGCTCCGACTTGACGTCTTGAATGGCCGACCAGTCCACGGTCACCTCCCCGGCGAATTCGGTTTTGATGACCAGCGACTTGTCGTCGGATTTTTCGATGGTGCCGGTGAGACGATCTCCATTTTTCAAGGTGATCTGATCGGCGAAGAGAGAAGAGCAAGCTACGACGATGAAGAGACAGATTCCAACTTTTGCGATGCGCACAGCCGTTCCTCCACAGTTAAGAGAATGGGGCCCTTCACAATCCAGGGATAGTGATGCCTAGGACTGTCAAACAGTGCAATGCAGAATCGGTAGGCGGCCCGAATAGCGCGCGAGCCATGGCGCAATGAAAACCAATGGGATTTGCAAGCTGGATGAACCTGGGAACTGCCGGACGCGGACGGGAACCGCGAAGGCGGTTACAACGATATCTAGCCTTTGTTTTCGGTGTCAGACTTGTCGGTCGTGGTCGGTTGCTCCTTCATGCCCTCCTTGAGCGAGCGGATGCCCTCGCCCAGACCCTTGCCAAGCTCGGGCAGCTTCTTGGGACCGAAGACAAGAAGAGCAATGAAGAAAATGACCAACAGATGCATTGGTTGGAAGAGACCTTCAAACATCCAAACCTCCCAAACAGGCTATTTCCGGAGACTTAACGTTAACGGAGGCGCACCCTTCCCGTCAAACGAAGTCCCGGGCCGAAGCCTAGTTCATATCATTGATCCGGCGAGCCTTATGGAACCGAGGTCGGGGTCGGTGCGGTCCAGTCGGACAGGCTTACGGTCCTATTACCTCCGTGACCTTCCGAGGATTACCGATGCAGTCTATGTTTTCAAAGAGATATCCGCAGGACCTCCCCACTGCCCAAGGAGTCGCCGTGAAGTTTTCTCGCCTGGTTTTTCCGGTTTTGTTCTTGCTGGCTGTTCTCGGGCAGTCGTATGGGGAGACGTCTCGTGTGTCGCCGGTCGATCGCACGCAATTGGTGGCGTGGCTCACGGGTGGGATTTCCAACACCCGGCTGGCGCGGCTGGCGGCGGAACGGGGTGTGTCATTTGCCGTGTCGGCTGCGGACGAAAAACAGCTGCGCGCGGTGGGCGCAGATTCGGCGCTCGTCAAAGCGCTGCGTACGGCCCATCACGGGCCGGATTCGAAGGCAGGGTGCCCGCCAGCTTTGTACAAGGCAGCCGAACTGGCGCGGGCGAAGAAATACGACGCAGCCGCCGGTCAGCTCACGAATCTTCTGCGTTCGGATTCCGAAAATTCCAGCTTGCACTTCGCCCTTGGCCAGATGCTGCTCGAACAGGAGCAGTTTGATGCCGCGATGGACGAGTTCACGGAATCCGCTCGCCTGATGCCGGGGTTCCCTGAGACGCACAGCCGATTGGCCTACCTCTTTTATCGTTCGGACGATTCAGAGAATACGATTGGCGAAGCGCGCAGCGCGTTGAGCATGGATCCCGGGAACGCGGAAGCGTATCGCTATCTCGGACTCGGCTTGTTCGGAACGGGCAAGAGCTACGCGGCTCTGCATGCGTATGAGCAGTCCTTGATTCGAGAACCGGAGAGCCCGGATGCTTATTACGACATTGGCATCGCGCGCCGCGAAGTCGGCGATCTGCGGGGTGCGATGGTGGCCTATCGTCACGCATTGCGCATCAAAAACGACTTCTGGGAAGCGCACAGCAATCTGGGCGTCGTCCTGCACGACCTGGGAAGGCTCGACGAGGCGGTCGTCGAGTATCGCGAAGCCAAGCGACTGGCACCGGACGAGTCCTCGGTTCGGAACAACCTGGGGAATACGTACTGCGACAAAGGCGAATACGACGCAGCGATCAGCGAGTTCCGCGAACTCTATCGCCAGGACGCGGGCTGGGACGGCGGGCACGCATGCATGGCGCAGGCATTCATGGTGAAAAAGGACTACGCGAGCGCGATCGTCGAATTGCGGCAGACCGTATTGCAGAATCCCACGGGAGCTTCCGAGCACCGCGTGTTGGGTCAGGCACTTGTCCTGGCCGGGAAGCCGGAAGAAGCCCTGAAGGAACTGCAGGCTGCCGTTTACCTCGCACCGGATTCGGCCATTGCGCATCACTACCTGGGTACCGCGTTGTTCGAGACGGAATCCTTCGATCAGGCAGAAAAAGAGTTTCGGGAAGCCGTGCGACTCGAGCCTACGGCCCAGAATCACTACTCGCTGGCGGCGTGCCTGATGGCGACCGGCCACAATGATGAGGCGCTGGCGGAACTGGAAAACGCGTCACGACTGGATCCAGCTCAGAACCTGTATCGGGCCCGCAAGGAAGAACTGCTGAAGGTGATGGCGCAACCCAGCCACCAATAGAACGTTCGCAGGAACTTCCGAGTTTTTCCTATCGAACCTGGCTTTCCCTGTCCTAGTGGACGAGAGGTTCACTGAACTCTCGTGTGTCGGAATCCCCGACAATGCCTCCTAGAATGGCTGCAGAAAGATTTCTGCCGGCTGGGCCGGCGCGGGCCAGGGGGCAAGTATGGAATCGTTTCGTTCAGCTCAGTCCACAGGATCAGGAACCGCAGTCCGCGCAGCGCTCTCGAAGCCGAGTGTCCCTGCCAAGCCCGCAGTTTCTGCAGCGTCACGCCCACAGCCCGGAATCAGTTCGATACCCAAACCAGTCGGTTACGGCCTCCCTTGCGCGAAGTGTCACAAGTATTACTCGGCCGGGCTGAGCGAGTGCCCTGTCTGCAAGTCGACGGAGCGGGTGATGCCTGCGGCGAAGCGTCCGTGCGCTCCGGTCGAAGCGCAGCCTGCCCCAAAGGAACTCGACGAACAGAAAGAACGTTTTCTGCGCGAGTTCAAGTCGAAGCTTTACGAAGCCCACATGCAGATCAACACGACGTCGCATCGTTGTGCTTATTCTGCGGAAGATGATCCGGGCCACGACTCAGCAACCGTTTGCAGGGTTTGCTATGACCGGCTGCAAACACGACTCGACCTGTTCGAATCTGCTCTGGAGATGGACCTGAAGGAAGCGGCGCAGACGATTTATGCCGCCGTGTGGGCCGACACATCGGACAGCAGCAGAACTTATATGAACGCTGCCAAGGCTCTACTTGGAAAGTTGCGCAAACGCGCAGGCTTACCCACCGGCCCCGGGCGCATCCAGCCTCTGTCACACTAACCGAGAAGCCGGCTTCTATTTCGCTGCCTCGAATCGCATGCGTCCGAACGCTGCGGGCACGTGGAAGTTCGGTTGGGGCGAATGCGTCGGCTGCCACGCGTAATAACCACGCGGTTCCTGTTTCCCCTCGCAACGAAAGAAGTTCACACGCCAGATCGCGTGTGGATCAAGGTCTAGTGTGAGAGCCCGCATGGGGATAGCGAGTTCCGCAGCCCAAGTGTGTGCTTTCTCATCCAGATGCACTGACCGGGTCAGGCCGCTCTTCAAGTCGGGCTTAGCTCCCGGGCCGATGTCGAGGTCGATCCACATGCCGTTCGGACTCACCTCGAATTCCTTGTAGGCATGCGGTTCCGAGGGATCGGGCTGCAGGAATGCTTCGGCCACATCACGGTCCCACAACTCGTCGCGCCGACCGTTGGGATCCGAGTCCATGAACAGGTTCAGATCGCGATAACGACATTCGAAGCGCAGATAAAGAGTTGTCTTCGACCACAGAGCGCGGACGGTTGTTTCGCGGTCCGGGGCAGGATTCTTGCCTTGCCAGTCTGAACAAAAGGTGACCGGCGTGGCGGTCTTCCACGCTGACGACGGGGCAGCAGCATTGAGAGCAACATCGCTACCCACAAAGGCAGCCGTTATTTCTTCCTGCGAGGTTCCGCAAGGTTCGTTATTCGGAGTCTGGCTCATCATAGGGCAACACGCCAACAGAGAGACTGCCCAGTATTGCAGGATTCTTTTCACCGAAGATTCGCCGTTCCCTGCATCTTGCAGGAAAGTTGGTTTGACCGCAAGCTCTGGATAGCTCGCCGCAGCGGCTGGCCATAAGCTTTCCTCACTATGACAGCCAATGCGATACTCAATATGGAGACCGAGTTCACGATGGCGCCGACGCCGCACAACAAATGGTGGGAAGCGGTTGTTGCCCGGGACACCGCACAGGATGGCAAGTTCTTCTTTGCCGTCTCGAGCACAGGCGTGTACTGCCGGCCTTCCTGCCCCGCCAAGCGGCCGCGGCGCGAAAACGTAGCATTTTTTCGCCGGCCGGAAGAGGCGGAGAAGGCAGGTTACCGCGCTTGCTTGCGTTGCCGGCCCAAGACGGCGGGAGAAAGTCCTCAAATTGCGAAGGTGAAGCAAATCTGCCGGTACATCGAGCAGCATATGGACGAGCCGGTGACTCTCGATCAGCTTGGGAAAGTGTTTGGGCTAAGTCCATTCCACCTGCAAAGGACGTTCAAGAAGGCACTCGGCATCACGCCGAAGGCGTACGCCGATTCGTGCCGCATGGGACTGCTCAAGCGCAACCTGCAGTCGGGCCGGAACGTCACCGACGCGCTCTATGAGGCCGGATACAGCTCGAGCAGCCGGCTCTACGAACGGACCGCCTCGCACCTAGGGATGACTCCCGACAAATACCGCCGGGGTGCTGTGGCGGCGATGATCCGTTACACGTGCGTGGATTCCCCGTTGGGCAGGATGCTGGTCGCTGCGACGGAGAAGGGGATCTGCGCGATTCAATTCGGAGAGTCCGACGATGAACTGGCGGACGGACTGAAACGCGAGTTTCCTTTCGCGATCCGCAAGCGGGATGAAGAATCAATGCGAACGTGGACGAATACTGTCCTGAGTCAACTGTCGGGTCAGAAGCTGAATCGCTCGTTGCCGCTCGACATACAGGCAACCGCGTTTCAGCGGCGTGTGTGGGCGCACCTGCAGTCCCTGCCGTTCGGGGCGACGCAGTCGTACGCGCAGGTGGCCAAGGCCATTGGGAGGCCGACCGCTGCACGCGCCGTGGCTCGTGCTTGTGCATCGAACCGGATTGCGGTTGCGATTCCGTGCCACCGGGTCGTTCGGGGGAACGGCGAGATGGGTGGCTACCGCTGGGGCGTGGGCCGGAAGAAGGCGTTGCTTGATATGGAGCGACATGCCGAGCGGGGCCGTTCGGCGACCGCGTCCGCGCGCTAATTGTCTGGGCCCGCAAGCGACTATTCGAGAAGCTTCTCGTAAACCTTGCGGGCTCGCGACAGTTGGTCAAGCACCGTCGTCTTTTCCGAATTCGTATTCCAGTCGGTATTACTTTGCGTTGCGGCGATCAGCTGATCGATCCACGCGATGAAGTACGCGGCATCTTCTTTTGCGTGCGCCTTGTATCCAGCAACCGTCACATAGATTGGGCTCGTGGTCGCGTAGGGATACAGATCGAGGATCGGATAGCTTGCCTTCTCGCTCCAAGCTCGCAGAAGACACCAGCCCGATTCAGCGATCGGCAAAGTCCCTTCGATATCTGCCGAGTTCGGCTTTTCGTTGAGCTTCAATTCTCGCGCCACGGCGCCGTTGCAAATGATTTCCAGGTGCTCCACCGGCACGATCGATCGCATCCATGCTTTGAACTTAACCTCGTGCGCGCCCGCCGTCAGTTTCAGTTCGCCACCCAAAGGCTGATCTCCCAGCGAAAATCCAAGTAGAGGTCCATTCGTCGCGAACGTGCGCCCGCGCTTCAGATTCACAAGCCATGGATCGATGTCCAACTTGCCTTCGGGAACTTCCACGTACACGCGGTTAAGGCCAACCGGACCGCGCAGAGAAGCGAAATTTGCCATCGCATCGGTGCCGGCGGCTGTGGGCAAATGGAATCCGCAGTTCAACAGGCGATACCAGACGCGCGCCGTCGACTTGTGATCACTGAAGCCGAGCACTTCGATGTAGTCCACTTTGTCGAGGGCCACATCTACCGGCAATTCATCGGTCAGTTTTTCTTTGGCAGGATCCGGGTACGTGTCGAACGGATGCACATAGCCGACCACGCCTTGCTGTTCATGCGCCATGTCGGCAACGGCTGCATTCGTCGGATAGAGGCTGGCGGCGGCCGTGTTGGCATACGCCGCGTAGTCGGGGATAACGAAATTGCGTGTGAGGTGCAGAAGGCCGAGATGTCCCCAGTAGCTGGTGTGGAACTCCTGACCATGCAAAAGGAGATGGTCGGTCGTGGAGGCGGGGTCGGGAGTCGTGCGGAAGTGCGCGATGTCAGGAATGCGCTGTTCCTTGTTGACCACCAAGTCTTGGACGATCGGAAGATTTTCAGCTGCGGCCTGGAATACAAGATGGCGCGGCGCATTTCGATAAGCCCCACCATAGTTCATGTGCACATGCACATCCCCGCTGACCCAATGGGATCCGGCGGTTTTCGGAAGAGAAAGTGGCTGCAGGTGAACATCGAGTGCGGCGGTTGCATTTTCAGCCACGTCGACGACGTGATGATCCAGTTGGTACTCGAATCCCTTCATCACGTCGATGGTCACGCGCCCGGCTGGAACCTCGATATCGTCTTCCCCGTTGGTATGAAAGTAGCGCGGCTCGAAGGGCGTCTGACTGCGATCAAAAGCGTCATCGGCGTGCATCCATGCATCGTGCGGAGCGTAGGCCCGGCCATCTTTGTCAGTGATGAAGACGCGTGCGGGCGTCTTGTGCCCCTCTGCGTCAGTGACTGTTATGTGAAGGCGGCCCATCGGTACGAGGAATCGCCGTTGCTTCACCTCAAGCTGACGCTGCTCTCCGCCTTGCACCTGATGCATCCACAAGGAAGTATTGCCGCTACGATTGGAAATGAATGCGATCGTGGTTCCCTCAGGCGACCAGCGCGGATTAATGTTGTCGAAGTCTCCGTACGACAGAGGAAAGGGGTCGCCGCCTTGAGATGGCATCACCCACAGCTGGTGCCACGCCTGTCCGAGGTATGACGCGTAAACGATGCGCTTGCCGTCAGGCGAGAAAGTGGGACGTGCCTTCCATGCCGTCTCCTCGTAGTGGATCTCGCGCGCTTCTGCACCCGGCTCGGGTTTCATTCGCCAGAATCCACCGGTCCCATAGATGTGTCCCCGATTGGAAACAAAGAGAATCTCCGTGCCGTTAGGTGACCACGCCGGACTGATCTCATGATCGAAAGGACTGTAGTAGTAGCGGGGAAGAGGGCTGCGATTTTCTCCGGTCAGGCGCTGGACATCGCGCAGATTGCCGTCAACGAACCGACCCGTAAAAATGTGGAAGCGGCCGTTAAAGGATGTGGAGACAAAGGCGATTCTGCTGGCGTCTGGGGAAAAGCGCGGCTCGACGTTGACGGCTCCATCCTGCGTTAACGGATGCGCCTTCCGCGTCGTCGGATCCAGCGCCCATAGCTCAATCGAACTGTGATCGTACTTCGCATAGATGATCCATTTTCCGTCGGAAGACCAGTCCGGCTGATAGTCGTATCCGGGACCGGTCGTCAACTGCTCGGCCACCGTTGAATCGACCTTCTGAATCCAGAGCGACCCGGCCATTGAGTACACCAGCGAGCGGGAATCCGGAGCCCACGCCAGCGAACTTGGGCCCGTGGTCAACTGCGGCAAATACATCTCGCGAAAGTAATAAGGATGGGGTGTTGAGATCTGCTTCAGCACGGGCTCGCGCTGAGCTGCTGCCAGCGCTGCAACGGTCAAGAAAATACCGCTTAGCCACACTCGAGCGCGAATCGACAAGGGCCCCCCCCCGCAGATCAGAAGTTGGAGTTGGAACGGCGCGGATTATACCGGAAGGTCTTGCGCGGCTGCGGTGAGAAGGGCGCATGAAATCGCGGTCGAATTGTTCGAACCGCGAATCCGATCGCGGCAATATTGCGTACTCCCCGCAGAGGTGATAGATAGAGTCCCGCATGGATAGCTCTCCTACTCACGTTTTCATCACGGGAGGCACGGGATACATCGGCAGCCGATTGATCCCGCGCCTGCTGGCTCGAGGTCACAAGGTGAGTGCGCTAGTGCGTCCGCAATCACAGAGCAGGTTGCCGGCAGGCTGCGAGGCCGTGACCGGCGACGCGTTGGATGCAGCCTCCTACCGCGACAGGGTCAAGCCGGCCACCACGGTCGTGCAATTGGTGGGTGTGGCCCATCCGAGTCCCGCGAAGGCGGGGGAATTTCGCAGCATCGATCTGGTCGCGGGCCGCGAAGCAGTGGCGGCCGCCTGCTACGCGGGTATTCAACATTTCGTGTACGTCAGCGTGGCGCAGCCCGCGCCCATGATGAAGGCATATCAGGAGGTGCGGGCCGAGTGCGAATCAGCCATTCACAGCAGTGGCCTGCACGCAACGATTCTGCGTCCGTGGTACGTCCTTGGGCCAGGGCATCGCTGGCCATATCTGCTGATCCCGGCGTATTGGGTGTTCGAAAAATTGCCCTCAATGCGAGAGGGGGCGCAGCGTTTGGGGCTAGTTACTTTAGAGCAGATGCTGCAGACCCTCACCCGCGCCATTGCTTCGCCTGCACCGAACGTGCGCGTCCTTGGTGTGCCGGAGATTCGTCAGGGCAGTTGGCCTGTATCCTGATACGCGTGAAACCCGCATAAAATCTGATCAAATCGCCTTCCGACCCAAAGGTAACCCGGTTGTAAGCATGAATTACGAAAGCTCATGCCCGTGGGACATCTATTCGCTGTGTAACACGCGATGAGATGTTGAGGTGTATTTTTCACGGCCCCGTATGAACAAAAACGAGTATCTCGAGAATGTTCACCTACGCATCCTGCGGGTCACCGAAGACCTGCGCGCCATTCAGCGCGACTTGAACTGTGCGGCTATGGAGGCTCCGGGGAACCCCGAACTGCTCGAAGAACTGAGCACCGGGCCGGAACTCGAGTCGTTGCAGATACTGAAGTCAGCGCTGGACCAGATGCGGCATTTTCTGTGGTTCTATGGGCAGGTGGTTACGAATGAATCCGAGTTCGGTGATCGACTTCGCGAGACGATCCGTCAGAAGCCATCGAACGATGGAGCGGCACAGGAAGCTCCAACTCCTCTGAACGACCGCATTCGCGGCGCAGCCGAAGCCCTCATGCTGCAATACCTGGCCGACGGAAAGACGCGAAAGCCCAACTAACTTCCCCGTGCAATGTAGTTACTCCAAGGTAACCGACTTTACCAGGTTACGCGGACGATCCACGTCCAGACCCCGCTTCACCGCCATGTAATACGCGAACAGCTGCAAGGGCACGATTTCGAGAATCGGCGAGAGCAACTCGGGCGACTGTGGGATCGTGATGGAGTGATCCGCGATCTTTCGGATTTCCTTGTCATCTTCCGAAACCAGCGCGATGACCCGGCTGGATTGCTTCTTGAATCCTGCGATATTGCTGACCGTCTTTTCATAGCGCAGCATCGAGCCCTGATCCGAGGCATCGCGGGTAGCGATGATCACGACCGGCAGGTTCTCGTCGATCAGCGCATTCGGGCCGTGCTTGGTTTCGCCTGTCGGATAGCCCTCCGCATGTACGTAGGAAACCTCCTTGAGCTTCAGCGCTCCATCCATTGCGATGGGATAGTGAATGGCGCGTCCCAGAAAAAGGAAGTCGTCCACCTTGTGAAATTCTGTAGCGATCTGTTCGCACTGGTCAGCGCATTCCAGCAAGCGCTTCAGTTTTGCCGGTAGGTCCAGTAATTCGCGAATGTAAAACTCGCGGCGATCAGCACTTAACGATTCACGCGCCTGCCCCAGATGCAGCGCGAACAGGAATAGGGCAGCCATTTGCGCCGTGAACGCTTTGGTCGAGGCGATGCTGATTTCCGGTCCTGCCAGCGTGTAGATGACGCCGTCGGCTTCGCGGGCGATGGTCGTACCGGCGACGTTTGAAATCGCCACGGTGCGCGATCCGCGTACCTTCGCTTCGCGCTGCGCCGCTCCCGTGTCGGCCGTCTCTCCGGACTGAGTGATGACGATCGTCAGTTCGCTTTGGCCGATCATTGGATTCCGGTACTCGAATTCGCTGGCGTAGTCCACGTCGACCGGGATGTTGGCGAGGTCCTGGATCATGTACTGGCCGACCATTCCGGCATGGCGACTGGTGCCGGAGGCGACAATATTGATGCGGTTCAATCCGCGAAGTTCCTCGCCCCGGATCGGCACCTCGTTCAGTTGCACCACGCCTTCAGGCAGCGAGATGCGAGGGGCGATGGTGTCATGCAGCCCCTGTGGCTGCTCGAAGATTTCCTTGATCATGTGGTGAGGGAACTCGCGTTTGTCTGCCATTTTCACTCCTTGAGCTTCTACGCGGCTTGTCCGCGCACGAACGTCTTCACAACGTCCCCGGCGGAGTTCAAGACGATGATGTCCGCGGGTGCGCCGACGACCAACTGCCCTGCGTTCGCGAGTCCGGTTGCGCGAGCCGGATTCAAAGTGGCGAGCCGTACGGCGTGCTGCAGATCCCAATTGGCGAACTTGATGATGTTCCGCACAGCTTTGTCCATCGTCAATACGCTGCCCGCGAGCCGTCCATCGCGCAGGCATTTGCCGTCTTTGACTTCGACCTCGAGCGAGCCCAACCGGTAACGGCCGTTCGGCATGCCGGTGGCCGACGTGGCGTCAGTGACCAGAACCGCGCAATCGGCGCCCTTGGCTCTTAGAAAGAGGCGAACCACCAACGGGTCGACGTGAATTCCGTCTGCGATGATTTCTGCACTGATTCGTTCGTCGACCAAGACCTCGCCGATGATGCCAGGATCGCGGTGATCCAGCGGCCGCATGGCGTTGAAGGTATGGGTGGCATGGCTTATGCCGGCGTCTACTCCAGCCAGTGCCTGCGCCAGATCCGCATCGGAGTGTCCCATGCTCACGCATACGCCACGGCGGGTCGCTTCGCTGATGACTTCGCGCGCCCCCGGCAACTCGGGAGCGATGGTCAACACCTTCACCGTGCCGCGCGAGGCGTTCCACATCTGCTCGAAAAGCGGCAAACTCGGTCTCTGCAAATCTGCCGTGGGATGAACGCCCGGGCGAACGTGGCTGATAAACGGGCCCTCCAGATGAATACCCACCGGCCGCGCGCGCAACTCCTGACTTTCAGCGGCTCGTTCAATCGCAAGCCCGAGGTGATCAAGAGCCTGTAAAGTCCGATCCACTGGCGCCGTAATCGTCGTCGGGAAATAGGAGGTAACTCCGTGGGCATAGAGGAGGCGCTCAACGGTAGGCAAAGCATCGGGCGCGCTATCCATGACGTCGCGTCCTGCGCCGCCATGGATGTGCATATCGATGAAGCCGGGAACAAGGATTGCTTCTTCCAGGTCGAGAACTCGGCGGCTCTTCGGAACTTCCCGCTCGGACTGCATTCCGATGCTCGCGATGACTCCGTCCTCAATAAGCAGAACCGGTCGCTCGATGCGGTCGAGCGGCGTGTAGAGCTCCTTGGCTAGGATAGCGAGGTCCATTGAATCGATTTAATATTGAGATATTGTATCCAACCAGCGACGGTTTCCGGAAATTCGGGACCGTCTTCGCTTTCGGTTCCAGCGTAACCAGAACGGCAAGCCGCTTGTGGTGCGATCTTAGCAGCAGCAGTCAGCCAAAATCCTGAGAATGTTATACTTGACGAGCGAGGAAGCGGTAGCATCCGTTGTGCAGCAACCACCAAACGGATCCCGCGCCTTCTACGTCGGGGAGTGGCTCAGCCTGGTAGAGCACCTGGTTCGGGACCAGGGGGTCGGAGGTTCAAATCCTCTCTCCCCGACCAATTTTCCGTAAAACTAACTCAACCTACAGGATGTGAGCCTTCAAATGCCAGCCGGGACAGCGGAGTTGGCTGCCCCGACCCTTCTTGGTAGGCAACTCGTTGCAATGCTCAAAAGCTGTATTTCAGACCAAACTGAATCTGGCGCATGGGGATGGCGAGGGACGTGATTTGCCCCGCAACTCCGGGACCGTCGTCAATGAAATTGTCAGGCTGCGCAAAGTTCGGATGGTTGAACGCGTTGAAGAATTCCGTACGGAATTCGAGACGCTGCCTTTCGGTGATAGCGAATTCTTTCCGCAGTGAACCATCAAACACGTTCTGTCCTGGACCGATCAGGCTGTTTCGTCCGGCATTCCCGAAATAAAATAGATTTTCATCGGGCTGCTCATACGCGCCTACGTCGAACCATTGAGCGACGGTCCGCTGATCGCGCGGCAGATTCCCGTTCCTGAGCTGATTGGGGCGAATCGGCACTTGAGCTCCGGTATTGGATTGGTCGATGCTGCCAATCCATGGAGAAAACGGAAAACCGCTCGCCAGCGTGTAAATGCCACCGACGTGCCACCCCCCTAACACCGCATTCAGCGCACGGTTGCCGACATTCGAGTGGTTTCCCCCAAATGGGATTTCGTAGTCGAAGCTGAGCACCCAACGCAGATGCTGATCGAAGTCTGCAGGGCCGCGTTCCACCGCAGTGTCATAGCTGTTCTGGGGGAAAGGCGTCGCGCAGCAGATCTCGGGAAGATCGTTGATTGCCCTGCTGAAGGTGAAGGCGCTGAGAAGATACAACCCGTGGCTTAGATGCTTTTCGGCCTTGACTTGGAGCGAATTGTAGTTCGAACTGCCCGTGTTTTGGATGGAAGTGAATGGGCCGAGCAGCGGATAGGGCCTGCTCGACTGTACAGGATCCGGTCCTGGCGTTGGAACCTGGTTCCGATCTGTCACAACCTGAAGGTGAGTGCCTTTTGAGCCTGCATAAGCGACCTCGAGGCTGATGGCTCCTGGCAATGCACGTTGCACCGCCAAATTCCAGCTTTGGTAATAGGGTGTATGCAGATCGGGATCTACGCTCGTGACGCCAGGATTGATCGCCTGGTTCGGATCAAGTGAAGGGAAGCCCTGTGCGACAGTGATCACAATGTTGCCCGGGTCGTTTATAAAACTGGGCTCGTAAAAGAAGGGCAGGTTGTAGGCTAATTGGAGTGGTGCTGCGGTTCGAATCTCCTGCCCGCTAAAGAAAATTCCATAGGCGCCTCGAATGACGGTGTCAGCGTTGGCCGTTGGGGTGAAGGCGAATCCGATCCGCGGAGCGAGGTTTGCCTTGTCAGCGTTGACCAGGGCCCGGGAGGCACCGTTCGTCGCGGCCTGGATCAGAGTTCCCGTCGCGTAGTTGAAGTTGCTCTGGCGATTGTTGACCTCGATGATGGGAGAGAAATAGTCGTAACGAAGACCCAGGTTCAGAGTCAGACGACGGCTGACTTTCCAATCGTCTTGTGCAAACAGTGCCGGAACATGTTGGCGATTGCCCATCTCGATTACAGTGGAGATGTTAGCTCTGCTGGGCAATCCAACGAGCATGTCAGCCAGGCTACTTCCGGTAAATTGGCCACTGAAGCTGAACTGCCCGCGCGGAGCTGCTTCCTGGGAAATGTTGAACTGGCTCCAGCGGATTTCTCCACCGAGTTTCAAGGTATGCGGTCCGCGCACCAGCGTGAGCACGTCGTTGACCTGGCGCTCCTGACTAGCCAGGATCGTGGGAGCAAATCTCGGATCTCCGACTCGGCGATAGCCCGACGGGGAAAATAAGGTGAGACCGTTCACGCGCGGGTCATTGGGTGCGCCGGGAACCTGAAGTTCGGGCGGCGGGAATGAGGTTCCATTCGGAGGAACGCCACGGCGAACGTGGACGTAGTTGAAACCTACGCGCACCTCGTTAATGGTCCTGGGAGTGAAAGCTCTGGTGTAGCCCAAGGAAGCGCCCTTCGTATCCTCAAATCCGTTTCCGGTGCTGGAATCGCCGCCATTCGCAAGACCCGGCAGCGGGGCGGGACGAACGTCGGTCCTGCCGCTCATCGAATATCGTAGGAAGAACTGGTCGCGCTGCGATGGATTGTAGTCCAATCGTCCGTCGCCCTGATCGATGCGATCCTGCTCAATCGGGGAGGCGACAAAGAAAGCGTTGTGGTTGGTGTCGTCAATCAGGTTTGGGTCCGGGTACAGATTCAGGAAAGCTTGGCTGATCGGATCGATTTGCCCGGAGGGAATCTTGTTTCCCGAAAAAGGTACGCCAGTCGAGGGGTCACTGATGGTGGGTTCCCACGCAGCAGAGAAGTCCCCTTGACGCTCCTCCGGGAACGGCACCACCGACGTATATGTCAGTGGCCTTCGAATGATCGTTGCCTGATAATCGCCAAACCAGAACAGCTTATCTTTCACGATCGGTCCGCCGAGGGTTCCTCCAAATTGATTCTCCTTGAAGGAAGCCTTTTTGTCGGTGGGAAGTTCGAAGTAGTCGCGTGTATCCAGCGCAGAATTCCTAAAGAATTCGAACACGTTCCCGTGATAGCTATTCGTCCCCGACTTGGTAATCGCGTTGACGACAGCGCCTGCGCTCCGCCCGAACTCCGCCGAGTAAGTGTTCGTCTGCAGCTTGAATTCCTGGATTGCGTCGACGTTGGTGCGCAACACGACGCCACCATTATCGTTGGAGTTGTTGTCCACGCCGTCGAGGAGAAAGTTGTTAAGCGTTCCACGCGTGCCGTTGGCGACAAAACTGTTCTGGCCGCCAGTGCTGCTTCCGCCCGTATTCCCATTCGTTCCTGAACTGGTACGCACCACGCCCGTAGTCAACGTGGCTAACTGGATGTAGTCGCGGCCGTTTAGCGGAAGCTGCGTCATCTCCTTGGTCGAGACGACTTCTCCCAAAGAAGAGGTGTCCGTTTGAATGGCCGGCGTTTCCGCTGTTACTTCGACGTTTTCTGAAACCGAGCCAACCGCCATTGAAAAATCGAGTCGTAAGCGGTCTTGCACCTGCAGAACGATGGTTCCGCGTGTCTCGGTTTTGAAACCTTGAGCAGTCACCGTGATTTTGTAATTGCCGGGGCGGAGAGGCGGAGATGCGAAGTCTCCCGAACCGTCCGTCTGCGTTTTGGTGGTGGAGTTGGTTCCCGTCTCGACGAATGTGACGCTGGCAGCCGGCAGTCCGGCCCCTTGGCTGTCGCGCACGCTTCCGGCGATGGTGCCGGTATCGACCTGCGCGAAAGCGGCGGGCAACGTCATCCACAAAGCAAGCAGGCACACCAAAATCCGCTGATTCATATTCCCCCCTCAAGCTGTCCCGAAGGCAAACGTGGAAGAAATTAGAGCACAAAGAGAAAGGAAAAGAAAGCAAGGAGCCGGAAGAAAAGCAGTCAATGCAAAGCAAAAGCCACGTTAGAGAAGCGAAGCATCGCCGAAGGAAAGCAAGGACGGCCAGTCAACTGTAATCCCGCTAAACGATTAGAGATCTTGAAGTTGAGTTCTCCGCCCCGTCGGGTGAGAGCCGCGCACGTCGATGTCTCTCAATTGTGCTACCCAGGCTTGTGCTACGATATGGCCTTATTTCGGAAGCTTTGGCTTATGCTCATCAAGCAAGCTCGTCGAATTAGCATTTCCATTCCGACGGAATCGACCGCCTCGGTTGAAGGGGGAACGATGAGCTAGCTCAGTCAGCAATCACTCAAAGTTCTGATCGCCCACCACCAGAGGCACTGGATGGTGGGTTTTGATTTTGCAGCAAGCGCAACTGTAGTAACGCTCGATAACAAATTTTCCAGGATCAAGCGGTCCAACATGTCCAACGCTGAAGTCAGCCTGAACAGCATCCGCGACGCGCGCAACCGCACTGCGGGGTCCGTCTACTTTTCGCCCTGTCCGTTGTCTCCGAGTGTTTCGGAGATGAGCGGCCAGCCCGTCTACCTGAAGCTCGAAAACTTACAGCGCACGGGATCGTTCAAAGAGCGCGGCGCTCTCAACAAAATCCTCACGCTTAACGCTCATGACAAAGAGCGGGGTGTGATTGCGGCGAGCGCCGGCAATCATGCGCAGGGCGTCGCCTTTCACGCGCAAGCCAATCGAATTGCCGCCAAGATCGTGATGCCGGTGATGACACCCCTGGTCAAAGTGAATGCCACTAAGGGCTACGGAGCGCACGTCGTTTTGCATGGCGAAGGTTACGACGAGGCCTACGAGCATGCGCGCAGCCTCGCGGAGAGCGAGCACCTGACCTTCATCCATCCCTTTGATGACCCCGCGGTGATTTCGGGTCAGGGAACAATTGGCCTCGAATTGCTCGAGCAAGTGCCGGATCTCGAAGCCGTAGTCGTTCCGATCGGCGGTGGCGGTTTGATCAGCGGCATCGCGTGTGCCCTGAAAGAATCGAAGCCGTCGGTGCGGGTTGTGGGAGTGCAGGCCGCGCGCATGCCTTCCATGCTCGAGGCCCTCAAGTCTCATCAGCCGACGGTCATCCCGTCGAACCCGACTATTGCTGATGGTATTGCTGTTCGTCGGTCCGGCGATCGGACAGTGCAGTTGGTCGAGAAATATGTGGATGACGTGGTGGTCGTCGAAGAAGAAGAAATCGCCAGCGGAATTCTGACGTTGCTGGAACGCGAGAAGATGCTGGCCGAAGGCGCAGGCGCAGCGGCCGTGGCCGCACTCCTGCATCGTAAGGCGAGGCTAAAGAACAAGAAGACCGTCGCTCTAGTCTGCGGCGGCAATATCGATGTCACGCTGCTTTCGCGGATCATCCAGCGCGGCCTTGTGAAAGATGCTCGCCTGGTCCGCTTGCAGATTCACTTGTCGGATCGCCCCGGTTCGTTGCATCAACTGACCAAGATCATCGCGGCGCATCACGCGAATATCGTCGAACTACAATTCGACCGCGCGTATTACGGGGTCAGCCTGGGAGACACATTGATCGACGTGACGCTCGAGACTCGCGGGAAGGACCAGATCCAGCGCATCCTGGAAGCACTGGCCGAAGCCGGCTACCGGCACGAGCGCGTGCTTTAGCAGAAGGCTCAAAGACCCAAGCCGTCTCGCAGTGTCGTCACGATTGGTTTATCCTTGCCTCCGCCCGGAGGACAACGTGATTTCTCTTCCCCGAATTCTGCGGCACTTCTTCGTCTGTCTGACGTGTTCCCTCAGCGTCGCAATGTTCGCTCAATCCGTTAGTCCCGAAATGTATCAAGGGATGCATTGGCGCATGATCGGCCCATTTCGCGGCGGACGAACCGTGGCCATCGCTGGCATTCCGGGCAAGCAGAATGTGTTTTACATGGCGCCCAACAATGGTGGTGTCTGGAAAACCACTGACTTTGGACACACATGGACGCCAATCTTCGACGATCAACCGACCGGCTCCATTGGTGCTCTGGCAATCGCACCTTCGAATCCGGACATCATTTACGTGGGCAGCGGCGAAGGACTCCGCCGTCCCGATCTCTCGGTGGGAGATGGGGTCTATAAATCCACCGACGCTGGCAAGACCTGGCAGCATCTTGGATTGCGCGACGCGCAACAAATCGGCTCCGTCCTCGTCGACCCACATGATCCAAACCGACTGTTCGTCGCGGCCGTGGGACATCCGTACGGACCGAATGCTGAGCGCGGAATTTATCGCTCGCTCGATGGCGGGCATTCCTTCGAGAAGGTGCTTTCCAAGAACGATGAGGTCGGGGGTGCCGATCTCGCGTTCGACCCACACAATCCGCAAACGGTTTACGCCGTACTGTGGGCTTCGCGTCGCCCGCCCTGGACGACGGGCAACTCCTACGGTGCAGCAGGCAGTGGACTCTACAAGTCAGAGGACGGCGGGAAGACATGGCGCGAACTGACTAAGGGACTGCCATCAGGGAGCGACCTCGGCCGGATCGGCATTGCCATCGCACCCGGCGATCCGAAACGCATGTATGCGTTGGTGCAATCGGAACGCGCGGGCGGTGTTTACCGGTCAGACGACGCAGGCGAAAGTTGGACGCGCACGAATGCCGAGGAGCGCGTCTGCGGACGCGGCGATGATTTCGCATTCATCCGAGTTCATCCGAATGAGCCGGACACGGTCTTTGTGCCGAATACTTCGACTTATCGTTCCACTGATGGCGGCAAGAATTTCACGGCGATTAAAGGCGCGCCGGGCGGAGACGACTACCACACAGTCTGGATCAATCCGAAGAATCCGCAGATCATCGCGCTCGCCAGCGATCAGGGCGCGACCATCAGCGTCAACAACGGCGAGACTTGGAGTTCGTGGTACAGCCAGCCCACTGCGCAGTTCTACCACGTCATCACCGACAATCAGTTTCCGTATTGGGTGTACGGCGGGCAGCAGGAGAGCGGAAGTGCGGGCATTGCGAGCCGCAGCGACTTCGGCGAAATCACATTTCGCGACTGGTATCCGGTGGGGGTCGAAGAGTATGGATACGTTGCGCCCGATCCGCTTGATCCCAACATCATTTACGGCGGAAAAGTCACAAGGTTCAATCGCACCACCGGCCAGACGCAAGACGTCTCGCCCGTGGTATTGCGCACCGGCAAGTATCGTTTCAATCGCACGGCCCCGCTGATTTTCTCCGTGGCCGATCCGCAGGCGCTCTATCTCGGGTCGAACGTGATGTTCAAGACGACCGATGGCGGCAACAGTTGGCAGACGATTAGTCCTGATCTTACGCGCGAAGATCCCGGCGTACCCTCGACGCTGGGTCCTTTTGTTGGAGCCGATCCGGCGAAAGGAAAGCATCGAGGTGTGATTTACGCGATTGCTCCCTCACCTCGGGACAAGAACGTTATCTGGGCTGGCACGGATGACGGGCTCATTCACATCACGCGCGATAGCGGGAAGTCGTGGCAGAACGTGTCTCCTACGGGACTGACGCCTTGGAGCAAGATCGCGCAACTCGACGCGTCCCATTTCGATGCGAACACGGTCTATGCAGCTGTCAATAGGCTTCGCCTCGACGACCTGCGCCCCTACATCTATCGCACGCACGACGGCGGCAAAACCTGGCAGGCGATCAGCGCTGGAATCGCTGACAACGAGCCCGTGAACAGCGTGCGCGAAGATCCGGTGCGCAAGGGGTTGCTGTTTGCCGGCACAGAGCGCACCGTTTACTTCTCAATCGATGACGGCGATCACTGGCAATCCCTGAAGCTCAATCTTCCTGCCAGTTCGATGCGCGACCTAGTCGTGCATGGCGACGACGTCGTGGTCGGTACGCACGGACGCTCGTTCTGGATTCTCGATAACATCACGCCGCTCCGGCAAATGAACACAGAAGTCTCGAGTTCGGTTGCTCATTTGTTCGCGCCGCAACTCACCTATCGCGTGCGAAGGAACAACGGTACCGACACTCCGCTTCCACCGGAAATTCCAGCGGGCCAGAATCCACCAGATGGCGCCATGATTGACTACTGGCTCAAGTCGGCGGCCTCCGGCGACGTCGTTCTAGAAATCTCAGACTCTGCGGGCAAACTGGTTCGCCGATTCTCCAGCGCGGACAAGCCGGATGTTCCCGAAGCGAAAGACATCAACGTGCCGACCTATTGGATTCGGCCGGAGCGCAAGCTTTCTCCCGAGCGCGGCATGCATCGTTTTGTGTGGGATCTGCACCATCCGCCGCCCGCCGCTCTCGATCGTGACTATCCGATCTCGGCGATCTTCGGCGACACGCCTCTCTACCCCCTGGGAGCCGCGATCTTGCCGGGAACGTACTCAGCGAAGTTGACGGTAAACGGGCAGAGCTATACGCAGGCGCTGACCATCAAGATGGATCCGCGCGTGAAAACCTCTGCAGCCGATCTCAAAGCACAATTTGATCTGGAGATAAAAATTGTCGAAGCGATGCAGCGCGACGTCGATGCGCTCAAGCAGGTCCAGAAACTGCGGAAAGCGCTGAAGGAGGTCCCATCGTCAGCGGCCGCCAATCTACAACCTCAGATTGACGACCTCGATAAAAAAGCAGCGGACGTGGAAGGATCGGCAGGCGGATACGGCGCGCAGTACCTGAGCACGCCGGCGGGCAGAGGACTTGGTCGACTGAACAGCGGTTTGGCTACCCTGCTTGCGATCGTGGACTCAGCCGACGCCGCGCCGACAACCCAGGCAACTGCCATATATGCGGAAGTACAGCGAGCGCTCGACGAGCAGTTGGCCAAATGGGGGGAACTGCGCAGCAAGGACATTCCCGCGCTGAATCAGCATCTGAAACAAGCGGGGGCTGCGGAGATCGATGTCTCGGCAAGCTCGGACCAGGCGATCGTGGGCTTCGGGCAGGGACTAAGCGAGGCCGAACCCTAAGCGCACTTCTTCTCGTGCTCGCGCAGAATCGCGTAGGTCGTATCTTCGATGCGGCTCAGCACTGTGCCGCTTCGTGGAAGAGCGCGACGCTCCGGTGGTTTCTTGCCAAAGTCGATTTCGATGGGAAGGCTCAGATCAATTTCGCGCAGGTCGGCCATAGGATCATCACCAGACACGGTATTCTGCGGATGTTTCGGCTATCTGGGAATTGCCGGACTTGATTCCCCGTATCCGCGCTACCGGGTGGTAGGCAGCCCACGCTCGGCGAGGTAGCGGCCTAGTGCATCCTGCCAGGTAGGCAATTCGATCCCATACTGCTCCAGGCTTCGGGAAGACAAGACGGAATATTCCGGCCGCTTCGCCGGACGAACAAACTTGTCGCTCGATGTCGGTCGCACGCGAGTTGTCAATTGCGCTCCCGCGACAATCTCTGTGGCGAAGTCGAACCAGGTGCAGTTACCGCGATTCGTCGCATGCACGATGCCGCGCGCGTCTTTGCGGGAGAGCTGCATGATGGTGCGGGCCAGGTCCACGGTGTAGGTTGGAGAGCCGCGCTGATCGCTGACCACGTCGAGTTGTGCTCGAGTAGCAGCCAGTTTCAGAATTGTGTCAGGAAAGCATTTGCCGCCGACTCCAAACACCCACGAAGTCCGCAGAATGCAAAACTCCAGATGTGCCTGGCGAATCTCGGCTTCGGCAGCTGCTTTGGATTTGCCGTAAACCGTCTGCGGAGAGATCGGGTCGTCGATTTCGTAGGGCGTGCGCTTGGTGCCATCAAAAACGTAGTCCGTGCTCAAGAAGAGGAATCGGACGTTTCCTTGCGCGCATGCCTTCGCAACGTTTGCAGCGCCGTGGGTGTTCACATCGAAGGCCAGTTGCGAGTGACTTTCGCATCCATCAACGTCGGTGTAGGCCGCGGCCAAAACGGTCCATTCCGGACGGTGCAGCCGGATCGTCTCTGCAACTTGATCTTGCGAACGGATATCGACGTCTTTCGAACCGAGGCCGACAACTTCATCACCCCGCCACTCCCGCATCAATGCTTTGCCAAGCAGTCCGGTGGCTCCGAAGATTGTGACGCGCATGGCAGCGGTTTCCTATTCGAACTTCTCGGCGTCGCGGAATGATGTCCCGCGCTGATCCTTCTCCGAAACGATCGGGTCAGCCGACAACTGCCAATCGATCTTCAGATCCGGATCACTCCACGAGACCGTGCGCTCGGCCTCCGGCAAGTAGTAGTCGGTGGCTTTGTAAAGCACATGTGCGTTTTCAGATACCACGCGAAATCCGTGGGCAAACCCGGGCGGTATCCAGAGTATGTGCTTATTATCGCCGGACAGCGGCACCGCACTCCACCGTCCAAACGTGGCAGAGCTTCGGCGTAGGTCGACGACCACGTCGAGTATCTCGCCCACAATCACGCGCACCAGTTTTCCCTGGACCTGCCTAATCTGGTAGTGCAGTCCGCGCACCACGTCGCGAGAGGATAGGGACTGATTGTCTTGCACGAAATGTTCTCGAATGCCCACATCTACCAGCACACGTTCGTTGTAGCTCTCCAGGAAAAAGCCACGCGCATCGCCGAAGACCTTAGGCTCCAGAACAAGCACGTCCTTCAGCGGTTTGCTTATGATTTTCATGCAGTGAATTCTGATGCCTAGAAGACTTTGTCGCGGAGTAACTGGAGAAGGTATTCGCCGTATCCATTTTTCATGGAGCGGCCGGCGGCCTCGAGTTGATCCGCAGAAATGTAACCCGAGCGAAAGGCGATCTCCTCGGGGCAGGCCACCATAAGCCCCTGGCGTTTCTCGATTGCCTGGATGTAGAGAGAAGCGTCCATCAACGACTCGTGAGTTCCGGTGTCGAGCCAGGCCATTCCACGGCCCATGACCATCACATCAAGTTCGCCCCGCTCGAGATATGTTTTGTTGACATCGGTGATCTCAAGTTCCCCGCGAGCGGAAGGCTTGAGAGACTTGGCGATGGTAACTACCTGGCTGTCGTAAAAATACAATCCCGTGATGGCGTATCGCGACTTGGGTTTCTTAGGTTTCTCTTCGACGCTCAAGGCGCGGCCAGTGCTGTCGAACTCCACCACTCCGTAGCGTTCAGGATCGAATACCGGGTAGGCGAACACTCGAGCACCCTTGGCCTTCTCTGTGGCGGCGCGCAAATCCTTCGCCAGATCATGACCGTAGAAGATGTTGTCTCCGAGTACTAACGCGCAAGGGCTTCCACCGATGAATTGCTCTCCGACCAGAAATGCTTGCGCAATGCCTTCCGGCTTGGGCTGAACGGCGTACTCGATCCGTACACCGTAGTGGTGCCCATCGCCCAGCAACTGTTCAAACCTCGAGGTATCTTCAGGGGTTGAGATGATCAGAATGTCACGAATACCCGCCAGCATCAGAGTGCAAAGAGGGTAGTAGACCATGGGCTTGTTGTAAATCGGCAGCAGGCTTTTGCAGGTGCCCTGCGTTACGGGATACAGTCGGGTGCCCGAACCGCCCGCCAGAATGATCCCTTTGTATTGCGGGCGATCCGCGGTTGCCATTGCCATGATAAGGGTCGATTTCTCTGCGTGCTAAATTGCCCGGGCTCTTGTGTCACGGGCGGCATACTGCGTCTCCATCCACTGCCGGTAAGCGCCGCTGGTCACTTCTTTCGTCCACTCGTCGTTTTCGAGGCACCAAAAAATTGTCTTGCGAATGCCGCTCTCAAACGTCTCGCGCGGATGCCACTGCAAATCTCTTTCAATTTTCCGCGCGTCAATCGCGTAACGCCGATCGTGCCCGGGACGGTCAGTCACGAAGTTAATGAGATTGCGATGCGGCACAACCGGATCCTTCGGGCAAAATTCATCGAGCAGAGAACAAATCGTCTCTACGATTTCCAGATTCGTTTTTTCATTCCAGCCCCCAACATTATAGGTTGAGCCAGGCTGGCCTCCCGCGAGCACGGTGCGCAAAGCCTCACAATGATCGCCGACATACAGCCAATCGCGCAGGTTTTTACCGTCGCCATAAATAGGCAGGGGCTTTCCGGATCGCGCGTTGAGAATCATAAGGGGAATCAGCTTCTCGGGAAACTGGAATGGTCCGTAGTTGTTCGAGCAATTTGTTGTCAACGTCGGCAGTTGATACGTGTGGTGATAGGCGCGGACCAGATGATCTGCGGCAGCCTTCGATGCCGAGTATGGGCTGTTCGGAGCATAAGCTGTGAGCTCGGTGAACGCCGAGTCGTGGGCGCCAAGCGATCCGTATACTTCGTCGGTCGACACCTGCAAGAAGCGGAACGACTCTTGATCGCTCGCGTTCAGCTTCAACCAGTAAGCGCGCGCTTCTTCCAACAGGCTGAAAGTGCCGTGAACGTTGGTGCGCACGAAATCATCTGGTCCCAGGATCGATCGATCCACGTGGCTCTCCGCTGCGAAGTGGAGAACAGCTCGCGGTTTGTGGGTTAGCAGACTCTCCGCAACCAGCTTGCGGTCGCCGATGTCTCCCTTTACGAACGTATAACGAGGATTCGAAAAGACTCGCTGAAGATTCCGGGGATTCCCCGCGTACGTGAGCTTGTCGAGGTTCACGACCCGGCCGTCTTCGCGCTCCATCCACCCCAAGATGAAGTTGGAGCCGATAAATCCCGCTCCGCCGGTGACCAGGATCGTATTCTCCACGCCGAGCAGACGCTCCTTTCCAAGCGCAAACACCTGGAGACCTGGGATCCAAGGATCGCCAAGCCTGTTCAACATGACTAACCGATTGTAATTGAAAAAGTCGCGGGTCGATGGCCGCCAGGGCTGTTGCAAATGCATCCGGCTACTAGGCGGAAATTTCGACACCAACACTATGAGATGGTGTCGCATCGGGCTCGCGGCCCAGCATTTCGAAATAGGCGGTCTCAATCTCCTTTGTGATCTTGGGCCAGAGATATTGCTCCTCGATGCGCCTTCGTGCCGCCCGTCCTGCATCTGCCCGAAGCGAATCTGCCTGGATGAGGAGCGCCAGCATGCGCGTCAAGTCTGCAACATCGCCGCGTCGGAAAGTGAAGCCGGCGCCGTCCATGAGTTCGAGGTTCTCGGGAATGTCGCTGACCAGAACACATAGGCCCGCGCCCATGGCCTCAAGCAGGGCGAGCGAAAGTCCTTCCAGGTCGGAAGGAAGCACGAAGAGAATGGCGTTCGTCAGGAGTTCGTCGAAGGTATTTCCAGCAACATAGTCAAGCAACACGATGCGATCGCTCGCATGTCGACGAAGTTCTTGCGAGTAGGGATCGGACGAACGGCCGCCTCCCGCGAGCACCAACTTCACCGGAGTGTCAATCTGCTCAAAAGCCTCGATCAATAGGTGGCAGTTCTTCTCCGGAGAAAATCTTCCAAGAAACAGTACGTAGGCTCCGGGCTCCAGGCCCATTTCCTTGATCCTCGCGGCCGGTTGCTTTTCGCGCAATATGGCGCCGTTGGCGACATAGCGAGTCCGTGCGCCATAGGGCTCGCGATAGTAGGACCTCAATGTCCTGGACACGACCATGGTTTCATCCGGAAAACGTACTGCCGCATATTCTCCGAAACGAAGCACGGACGACGCGATGGTTCCCCATTTCTTGCGCTGCCGGTCCAGACCCTGCACGGTAACCGCCGTCTTCTTGCCGACAAGCCGCGGGATGAACGAAAACAACGCGGGTCCAAGCGTGTGGTAGTGCACGATGTCGTGAGGCTCCGACAGCGTGTGGATTGAACTGACCAGTGTGTGGAAGAAAGTCTCGAAGTGCTTGGATCGTGGTGCCGGCAAACGGACCAACCGCATGCCGTTATGCGTTTTCATCGCCGGAGTGAAGTGGTTTTCGGCAATACACCGTGACCTCGTGGCCTGCATCTGCGAGTCGCCGACCGACTTCCTCGTAATATCCCTCGATGCCGCTGTATTTCCCAATCACGCCGCGGCCCCCGATGAAGGCGATGCGGAGGGGGGTGTTGACAGGTCTGACAGAATTTGTGGGTTTTGCGGATTCCGCTTTGAGAGCGATCAGCCGTTCGTACAACGCCGTTATCGATTGGTAGTGGGCGAGATCGCCCAGGAACTGGCCCTCAGCGAGCACACCGTCAAAAAGTATCTCTTCCGGATATTTGAGAAACTCGGTATCTCCACCCGTGTGGAGCTCGTGCTTTACGCCCTCAATCACGGAGACCACCGGCCCGCCGAGTGGTTGCCGGGCACAAATTGAAGCAACCCCTTTCGCACTCGCAACTCACTCGCAGTCTGTCTACAATAGATTAGAATTTTCCAAAATCCACTTGCCCGAACCTTCGACCAATGCCTCCCGCCGTTGGACGGTGATCGCCGCCGGCCTTCTCGTCCTTGCCATTTCCATGGTCGTGATCTATACGCGTGGATCGGCGTTTCGCAGCCCGATTGCCGCCGTCGTGCTGGCCGCGATCGGCCTGGCCGCCGTCCTCTTTCAGCGACTGCTGCGCGAAGCCTCTCCCGCGCGAGTGCGGGTGCCGCAGTGGCTCAACCTGATTGGAATCTTCTGTGCCGCGTGCGCCTTGTTCGCCGACCGGCTTCGCTTGGGAGCGAATCTCTACCAGGTGGCCGCACTCGTTGCGGTGGGATGTTTCGGCGTCAGCAGCGTGGTGGTTTTGGATGGAATCAGGAAGAGTCGCATCGCCCCAAAATAGTGGCGAATCCCTTTACATCGGAAGCATAAACAAAAAGCTTATCGGAATTCGATAGCGAGAGAAGTCTCGACTTCAACCGGCGCCCCATTCTGACGGTACGGCTCGAACTTCCACCACTGCACGGAGTCCAACGCCGAACGAACCAGCGGTTCCGGTCCGCTCACGGGGAGAACCTTTAGGACCGAACCATCGCGCCCGATCACGGCCGAGACCACCGCAACCCCTCGAATTCTGGGACCGGCAGGCGCCACGGGGTCCACCTTGTGTACCAGCAATCGCTGCATGACTTCAAAACCTACCGCGGTTGGAGCCTGCGTCGTCACTTCGATGGAGCGCCCGGGAACACGCGACTCCAGTTCCTGCCAGCCCTGCTCCCACTGCCACCAACCCACGCCGGCAGCTACGATCACGGAGGCAGCCAGCAGCATGAAGATCTTGCGCTTCAAATAGCGTGGAGTCGTCTCCGAACGCGCAGCGGAACGAGAGGAATCCGCAAGAAATTTCGGTAGCGGCGCGTCCGCGCGCGGCACGGGTTTTGATGGGGCAGCGGGTTTCGCCGGCGCCTCGAGCAGGGTGCTGCGCCGTGGAACATCCAGCGTCCACGCGCCCAGCATTTCCCGCTGTTCCGCGGGAATCGACAGAAACTGCAGACCGCAACGCAGTCTTTCCTGGTAGCACACTCGCGCTTTGGCCAGCACGGAGCCCGCATCGGGCAGACGGAACTCCACGCCCACAAGTTCGCCCGGGAAAAGTTCGGCGGCGAGAACCGCGCCGATTCCGCCTTCCCCAACATCAACCGAGCGTCCCGGCACAGCGTCGGGCACGCCCGACCGCAGAATCGTGACGTTCAATGGGATTGCGACTTTTCGGCGTGGCGCAACTCGGCGCATCATTGCCTGGCGTCCCGCAAAAGTCTGCCGCTCTGTGACCGCGATTGTGCTCATTGAGGTCGCTCCCTCTACGGAAGGTCGACACTTCGACCCGCATCTCGGCCAGATGCGACGAAAATGGCTCTATTAGAGGGTTATTGACGCGGAGTATATCACTCGGAGATTGGGGAACCTAGGGGCGAGAAGGTCTCAGAAGTACCTGCACGTATCGAAAGTAGCAAGACCTCCGGCCAAATTACCGGGAGTTCTCGCCTTCCTTGTACATGTACTTGATCGCGGGCTTGTAGACGACGATGTTGGGCTGGGAGGAGCGGTTCACCTTCAGGCAATGCTTGTCGTACCACTCAATGACGCCGTGGATCTCTTCGCCATCGCGCAGCACGATGACCATGGGCGTCTTACCCTGCATCTGCTTCTGGTAGTAGAAGTTTTCGGCGTTGGTGGTCTCTGGCGGCGGGGTCTTTTTGCCGCCTCCGCCTCCGGCGGGCCGTTCGCGTCGTTCCATGGGGGCCTGAGTATGATTGGAATTGTGATCGTTGCGGTTGAGGGAAGGCCGGATCAGCTTGCGATTCGCGAATCCTTCCTGCTCGAGACGTTCCGTTGGCATCGAAGCGACGACATCCTTCATGGCACCACCACCTGCACGCATCCAGTGCGCCGGCCACCACACTCGTTCTGTGTATGTGGGAATAAGGCGTGGACTTTCCATTTACCGTAGCACAGTCACCGGAAACAAGACAATCCTTAAGTGCTGGAGGGGCAAAGACTTTGGGTGCTGCGAGCCGGGAGCTACGCCCTCCGAGCAGCCCATTTCAAGGAAGTTTGCAGGTTGTGAAGCGACTGCGGAGGCGACGCCCAGAAGTCCTAGCACCCAAGACCTAAGACCCAAACAGCCGTGACCTGTAACCTGTCCCCTACTTCTCGATCGCCACCGCAAACGAATCCAAAGACAGCGATCGCAACAGATTTCTCCTCATCCCGCGCTCCACGTCTCCAAGCCGATTTGTGGCCGCTGCAATCCACTCGAAATCAGCTGCGGCCGCTAGTTTCTGCAGTTCCCCGGCAATGTCGGTGTTGTGGACCAATTCCGGAGCCTCGGAATTCAGGAACATCAGGTCCTGCAGCAGGGAATAGAGCGTCCGCAAAAGATGTTCGGTCTTCTCCCGCCCATCGGCACCTGGGCGATAGGTCTCCGTCGTCTTGAATAGCTCCGTGTGATCGCCGGTGCGCAGCGCCGAGTTTAGGATGGTCAGCGCGTGTGTCCGCGCCGCTTCGTACTTAGTGAGATCAAAGCCGCGCGCCTTGCCGACCGCGCCTTCCGACAACCGCGCCACGAGCGCGCGCTGTTTCGCGGTCCACTCCGGATGTTGATTGCCTAGATCGCGTTCAATTGCTTCCCCCGGCAGAGCGCCCAGCGTAAACGTCATCGCCCGCGACCGAAGAGTCGGAAGCAGTTCGCCGATGTTGTCGGTCAACAAGAAGATCGTCGCGAACTCCGGGGGTTCCTCCAGAATCTTCAGCAGGGAATTCGCTGCTTCCTTCATGAAACTCGAGTCGGTGAAAACATAAACGCGTTCCTTGGCTTCGGCCGGCCGATAGTAAATCGTCTCGATCACCTTCCGTACCTGATCGACCTTGATCATCATCTGCGGCGGGTCGGGCGGGATCACCAGCACGTCCGGATGCGTCTGCACCAGGATCCGCGTTTCCTTCTTGTCGGTCTCGCGCAGATTTTCGCGAGCCTCGACCGCTTCCGCGAAGCGCCCCTCGAGATCCGCCGCTTGGGAGATGCGAACGCAGTTCGCGCATGTGCCGCAAAAGTCCGGCAGTCCATCGGTCGTGAGCGGCTGAAGACAATTCATAGTCTTCGCCAGCATGAGAGCGAGTGTGTATTTGCCGGCGCCAGTCGGCCCGGCCAGGATCATCGCATGCGGAAAATGCCCGCGCGCAAGCATGTCCCGTAGGCGGTGGACGATCTCCTCATTGCCATGGAAGTCAGAGAAAGGCACGGATCAAAATCTATCACGTCGATCGTAGCGCCGGCGTCCCGTCGGCAGTCTGGTGGGCGTTGCGCCCACCGTCAGGCTCTTCGCAACAGAAGTCCCAACCATCAGACTCCCAACCATCACTGCGCCAGCAACCCCGGATGAATCCCCTCACCCAGCACAAAAGTCGCGCCCACCGCCCCGACCACCGCTGACTTCCGCGGCAAACCCAGTCGCTGCCGGATCTGGTAAACGCTCTCGATCCCCGTGCAGTGCGCGCCCACGAAGTACGACAATCCAAAGTTCTTCAGTTTGTCGGCTGTCCAGTCGATCTGCTGATCGGTAGCAGGAAAAAGATGAACGCCTCCCACCACGGCATAGACTGGCGTGTTCGGAAATTGCTTCTCGGCAAACGTCAGGATATTGATCACTCCGGCGTGGCCGCACCCGGTGACCATCACCAGGCCATTGGCAGTATTCAAAATCAGCGACTGATCCTCGGGAATTGTGTCCTCCACCAGGCCCTCTGGAGCTTTCACCTTTCCCTTCACCGACCAGTTGTGCTCCGGATATGTGCGCGGGACCGGGCCCGTCAGCCATGCTCCGGGAAAAAGTTCGACTGCCTGATCGTGCTCGATAAACTTGCCACCTGTGCCTTCATATTCCTGCCGCAATCCCACCATCGGATTGCCTTCCTTACCGTCGGCATCGGGCCGACTGTAGAAAATGCCCTTGCCCACGTGTGCGATAGAAAGCGCGGACGGATTTTTCTTCATGTACTCGCGTCGCAATGTCATCAGTCCGCCGACGTGGTCATCGTGATTGTGCGTCAGGATAACTTCCTTCACGTCGCTCAGATCGACGTCCAATTCCCGGGCATTAGAGAGAACCGTTTCCGGCCGCGCGCCGGTGTCGACCAGAATGCGATGGCCGTCGCTCTCCACCAACGCCGCGAAGCCCCATTCGCCGATGCCTCGATCGGCGAGCATTGTCGAGAGAACGGTGACCTTGAGAGTCTTAACCTGGGCGTGCACGGGACGATCTGCAGTCTGCGCTGCGCACAATGCTGTGAGGCTCACGAGCACAACCCACGTCGATACGAGGCGAACATAAATTTTCGGCATGGCGTGGAATTGTAACGTTTTCGCAGCGTCAGTGCGTCCTAATTCCCAGACGCAGGCGCCGCAGAACGACATCGAGAATCTTGGCGTGCGTCTGTGCCGGAGTGCCGCGCGCGTCGATCATTGCAACCCGCGCTGCCTCTCGCTTGGCGATGGCCAGGTATCCACTGCGCACCCGTCCAAAGAACGCCCGATTTTCCTGTTCGAATCTGTTCTCATCTTTATGATTGCGCCCATTTTTCGACGACCGCTGGTTGCGACGTCGCGCCCGCTCTACGCTACGTGCCACGTCGGAATCCATCAGGATGGTCAACTCCGGCTGCAGATCGCCGCAAAGAATGCGATGCAGTTCGAGCACGGCTTTGCTCCCTAGCTTACGGCCCGCCCCCTGGTAGGCTTCTGTTGAATCCGTGAACCGGTCGCAAAGAACGATCTTTCCATCCCCCAAAGCAGGCTCAATCACCTCGCGGATGTGCTGCGCACGCGAAGCAAACATCAACGCCATCTCCGCCATCGGAGAAAGCCCAGTCGTACCGGAGTGAAGAATCACATCCCGAATCTTTTCCCCCGTTTCGGTCCCTCCGGGCTCTCGCGTCACAACCACCGACACGCCACGCCCGCGCAAAGCCCGCGCCAACTTCTCAATCTGCGTGCTCTTGCCGGTTCCGTCGAGCCCTTCAAACGTAATGAGCTTGCCCCGATGAGTGGACACGGATTGGATGATAAAGCAGGGAGAGTCAGGTGTCAGGTCTCAGGTCAAAGCCCATGTGTAGCGCGGGCGCCCTCGCCCGCGTAACAGAGCAGACAGCAGATCAAGTGTCTCAGCGATACCTAAAGATCAGAGAGTCCTAGTTCCACACTGTCATCTTAAGCGAAGGGAGGCGTTAGCCGAACACAGCAGCGACCCACCGGCCCCAAAAAATCTACCGCTCCTCCCGCCCAACCCACTTGGGCACGAAAGGCACATCGTAATTCTCTAACCGGTCAAGCAGCATCTCGGCATCACCATCAACCAGCAGCAACTTCCGATGCTCTTCGCGAATAAATCCATCTTCCGCCGCGCGCTCGGTCAAAGCCAGCAAAGCATCGTAGTACCCCTCGACATTCAGAAACGCGCAAGCCTTCTTCTGCAGCCCTAATTGCGACCAGGTGAGCGCCTCGCAGAATTCATCCCACGTGCCGAATCCGCCGGGAAGCGAGAGAAAAGCGTCAGCCAGATCAGCCATCAGCGCCTTGCGCTCATGCATGGAACCGACCACGTGCATCTCGCTCAATCCGGTGTGCGCGATCTCCTTCTCGGCCAGAGCCCGAGGAATTACGCCGACCACGCGACCACCGCCGGCCAGAGCCGCATCCGCCAGCGCTCCCATCAACCCAACGTTCCCTCCGCCATACACCAGAGTGATGCCGCGCTGCGCCAGCAACTCACCGACCCGTTCCGCGGCCTGTCGATAAGTCGGCCGCCGCCCAAAATTCGCCCCACAAAAAACACAAAGCGCTTTCATGACAATCCAATTCTAACGGCTCAGGATCGACTCGAGGCCCGATACCTGACACTCAAAACTCAAGTGCCGCGTGCGAGGACGCCCGTACTGCACAGATCGACCTGACACTTCACACCCGTCCCCTGATATATTCATCGCTTCGTCTGCCGTATCACAAGGAGCCCTTACTGCATGTCTTCACTCCGGTGTGGTGTTGTGTCTGCAATTTCCGCGTTGCTCTTCTCGACACTGCAGTCCTTCGCCGCGGGCCCCAACATCTCGATCGCAGTCGACGCCACCGAAGCGCCGCGCAAAATACTTCACGCCAAATTGCGAATTCCCGCGGCCGCCGGGACGCTGACGCTTTACTACCCGAAGTGGATTCCAGGCGAACATGCTCCCGACGGACCAGTCATCGACCTCACCGGCCTCAAGTTCTCGGCCGGCGGCAAGGCTCTCACCTGGCGTCGCGATCTCAAAGATGGATGGACCATCAACGTGGAAGTGCCCGCGGGACAGAACGAAGTCCTCGCCGACCTCGATTACCTTGAGCCCGCCAACCTGGTCGGAGGCTTTTCCGCCGGTTCGTCCGCCACCGACAAACTTCTCATTCTCAGCTGGAATCAAGTCGTTCTGTACCCCAAGGGATGGAAGAGCGACGACATCACCTATTCCGCCAGCCTCAAAATTCCCGACGGATGGAAGTACGCGACCTCGCTTCCCGTCAGCAACGCGAACGGCAGCGACCTGCATTTTGGTCCCGTTTCTCTCACCATGCTGGTCGATTCTCCGGTGCTCACCGGTCAGTACATGAAAGCCGTGCCCCTAACCACTGGCCAGCCGTCGGCCGAACTCGATGTTGCCGCCGACAGCGCAGCCGCCCTCGAGCCTCCGCAGGAAGTTTGGGACCACTACAAGAATCTGGTTGCCCAAGCAGGATCCCTTTTTGGAGCGCAGCACTACCAGCACTATCACTTCCTATACACGCTGAGCGATCACGTCGCCCACTTCGGACTCGAGCACCACGAATCCGACGACAGCCGTGTCGGCGAGCGCGGCCTGGTCGACGAGACCGATCGCAAACTTGAGGCAAGTTTGCTCCCTCATGAATATGTGCATTCGTGGAACGGCAAGTACCGCCGCCCGGCCGGCCTCGCCACGCTCGATTACCAAGTCTCTATGCAAGGTGATTTGCTCTGGGTTTACGAGGGGCTCACCGAGTATCTCGGGAGCATCCTTACGGCGCGCAGTGGTTTGTGGACTCCCGATCAATATCGGGAGTACCTGGCGGGCGTTGCAGCTGATCTCGACCATCTTCCCGGTCGCACGTGGCGCAATTTGCAGGACACCGCCGACGCCGCACCCCAACTTTACTTTACCCCGCACACTTGGTATTCGTGGCGCCGTTCTACCGATTTCTACGACGAAGATACACTGAACTGGATGTGGGTGGACGCAATCATCCGCCAACAATCGAAGGGCAGCAAATCGCTCGACGACTTCTGCAAACTCTTCCACGGCGCGCCCGGCGGGCCGCCCATGGTGAAGCCTTACACGTTTGAAGACGTTGTGAAGAGCTTGAACGACGTCGTCCCCTATGACTGGTCAGCTTTCTGGACCGAGCGGCTCACGAATCACGGCCCGGGCGCTCCGCTCACCGGAATTCAGGAGACTGGCTGGAAACTGGTCTACGACGAGACGCCCACCGACTACTATCGAAGCGACGAGCGCGAAGACGGGCAGGT
>Ga0073909_10000054_pt1 | contig 43481 bp, 37 predicted proteins | sample Coa_R1_6_FD_66439 | JGI IMG/M metagenome (GOLD analysis project Ga0073909, IMG submission 66439) | Surface soil microbial communities from Centralia Pennsylvania, which are recovering from an underground coalmine fire. - Coalmine... | ecosystem: Environmental > Terrestrial > Soil > Unclassified... | reverse complement strand
CCGGCACTCTTGGGGCCGAGCTTGGGCAGCACCGGCGCCAACCGGGTATCCGCCATACCGCGGTCTTCCCGAGTCAGCGCGGCCGTGCCCTGCACGACCTTCGTGGCCACCCACTCACTGACCAGCCCCTGGGTGAGCAGCCCGTGCAGCAACGGCATCTCGTTCACGAGGGCCTTGGCCAACCCCAGGTGCTGGTCTCCCCGGGTCGGGGACTCCCGCCGCGCCAAGGCGACCATCTCGGCCACCCCACGACCCTCCCTGCGCCGCGACGGCGACTGCTCAAGCTCCGGCCCCACCTCGTCCGGGCCGACCTGAACAGGTTCGGGGTCGTCGGCGTGCCCGGCCCGGTGCGAGGCGTCGAACGCCACCGTCACCCGAGCCTGCGCCGCCCCCGAGGCTGCCTTCAGCTCCTCCAACGCACCGATCGCCGCCAACCGGTCCGCGTCCGAACACCCCGCTCCGTCCATCCCCGCCAGCTCGGTCACCAGGGCACGCACCCGCTCCGCCGGCGTCTGCACAACTGACGGCGGCGGCGCGATCGACGTGATCCCCTCCATACCTCAATTAGAACACCTGTCTGAACCCAGCACAACCCCCAAGGGCAACCAATTCCGTTTGGTGCCAATGCAGGTCGTGTTCTTGTAACTTGCGACGAGGCGCAGATGCCGAGGTCTATGCGGCCTGCCGGAGCCGTCGCCTAGCCGACGCGGACTCCCTCGCGGCCGCGGTCCTGGCTCAGCTCGGCGATGACCATGACGACCGCCCCGACGAACAGGGCGATGCCCCACCAGTGCGGGCCGCGAGCCAGCAGCACCACGCCTACGACAACACATCCCAGCCCGGCCACCAGGGCCCGCGGCACCGGCGGGATCCGGTGTGCGGCACGCGGAGCCATCCACACCGACCAGGCGACGACGACGAGCACGGCCACCACGACACCCACGACCCAGCCCGGCCAGCCTCCGACGGCCGGATGGATCGCCACGGCCACGCCCGCCCAGAGCAGTAGCTCGGTGGCGAAGGCGAGCGCCCCCAGCAGCCCGACCGCGAGCGGCATCAGCGCGGCATCAGCGCGCCGAGGGCGTCGGTCGCTCGACCAGACCCCGGGAGACCTCAGCCGAGGTGGCCGCTCGGTGACCGGCATACGACCGTCGTTGCTTGGCACCGATCGCCTTGCCGGACAAGGTCTCCGAGGCGATCTTCTCCTGGAGCTTCAGGATGCCTTGGAGCAGCGCCTCGGGTCGGGGTGGGCAGCCGGGGACGTAGACGTCGACCGGGATGATCGTGTCGACGCCCTTGGTGACGCAGTAGGAGTCCCAGTACGGGCCGCCGGAGTTGGAGCAGGCGCCGAAGGAGATGACGTACTTCGGCTCGGGCATCTGGTCGTAGAGCCGGCGGATCGCGGGCGCCATCTTGTCGGTCACCGTCCCGGAGACGACCATCAGGTCGGCCTGCCGCGGACCGGGCGCGAACGGGATGACTCCGAGCCGGATGAAGTCGTGCCGGGCCATGGAGGCGGCGATGAACTCGATGGCGCAGCAGGCCAACCCGAAGTTGAACACCCACAGGCTGTATCGGCGGCCCCAGTTGAGGACGACCTTGATCGGCGTCGGGGCGTGCTCCCCCAACAGCCCAACGCGGGGCATCGGCAGGTCGACGCTCATAGCCCCACCCTAGAGCCAGCGGAGCAGGCCCCGACGGGCCGCGTGGACCAGGCCGACGAGGAGGATCCCGACGAAGATCGCGATCTCGACGAGGCTCGCCGCCCCGAGGTGGGCATCGCGCACGACGAGCGCCCAGGGGAAGAGGTAGACCGCGTCGACCGCGAAGATGACGTAGAGGAACGCGAAGACGAAGTAGCGGACCTGGGTCTGCGCCCACCCGCCACCGACCGGGTCGACTCCCGACTCATAGGTCGTCAGGGTCGCGGCCGTCGCGGCCCGTGGCGCGAGGAGCCGGCGTGCCCCCATCGCGGCGACGAAGAGCAGCAGCCCGGCAAGGACCACGGCTGCCACGACGACGTACCCGTTCACGGTGGCCAGCGTAGCCAGCGTCACCGGGGCCGTCGACCGGCGGACAACACCGTCGATGGCGCTCATGCTCAGCCGACGAGAAGAAGACCTAGGTGACCAGGATCGCCCGGAAGTCGTTGACGTTGGTCAGGGTCGGCCCGGTAACGATGAGATCGCCGAGCGCATCGAAGTACGAGTAGCCGTCGTTGTCGGCGAGGTACGCGGCGGCCACCACCCCCGCGGCCCGGCCCCGGTCCAGGGTGTCCGGTGACATCACGGCACCGGCGTTGTCCTCGGTGCCGTCGATGCCGTCGGTGTCGCAGGCGACCGCGTGGATCCCGGGATGGCCGTCGAGGGCGATCGTGAGTGCGAGGAGGAACTCGACGTTGCGTCCGCCGCGCCCTTGGCCGCGCACCGTCACGGTCGACTCGCCACCCGACAGCAGCACACACGGCTTGGCTCCCGGCTGGTCGTGCAGGGCCACCTGCTTGGCGATGCCGGCCATGACGATGGCCATCTCGCGGGCCTCGCCCTCGATCGCGTCGCCCAGGATCACCGGCGTCACGCCGGCGGCGCGCGCGACCTCGGCGGCCGCCTCGAGCGACATCTGCGGCGTCGCGATCATCACCTGGCTGGCCCGCGCCAGGCGCGGGTCGCCCGGCTTGGGGGTCTCGTCCGCGCCGAGCATCAGGTGCTCGATCGCCGAGCTCGGCTCGGTGATGCCGTACTTCCCGATGATCGCGAGCGCGTCGGCATACGTCGTCGCGTCGGCCACCGTCGGGCCCGACGCGATCACTGACGGGTCGTCCCCCGGGACGTCGGAGATCGTCATGGTGACCACCCGCGCCGGTGCACAGGCAGCCGCCAGTCGGCCGCCCTTGATCGCCGACAGGTGCTTGCGTACGCAGTTCATCTCGGTGATGGTCGCGCCGGACCTCAGCATCGCCCGGTTCATCTCCTGCTTGTCCGCCAGCGTGAGGCCGGCTCCCGGCAAGGTGAGCAGCGCCGAGCCGCCGCCGGAGATCAGGCAGACGACGAGGTCGTCCTCGGTCAGCCCCCGCACGAGCTCGAGCATCCGCTCGGCAGCATCACGGCCGGCCGCGTCGGGCACCGGGTGCGAGGCCTCGACGACCTCGATCCGCTCGGTCGGCACAGCATGGCCGTACCGGGTGACGACCAGGCCCGACACCTCACCCGCCCAGCGCCGCTCGAACGCCCGCGCCATCGCCGCGCTCGCCTTGCCGGCGCCGATCACGATGGTGCGTCCCCGGGGTGGTGCCGGCAGGTGTGGCGCGATGCAGATGTCCGGCTGCGCAGCGGCGACCGCAGCGTCGAACATCTTTCGCAGCAGGCGGCGGGCGTCGGTCGTCATCCTTGGATCGTATGCAGCGGACTACGCCGAGGATTCACCCCCAGTGATGAGGCTCAGGGCTGAAAAGGCACCCAGACTGGGCCGGACCGACTGAGCGCACGCCCACCCGATCGACTCCGGTAGGAGGCCCTGACCCATGGCAGGCCGCAACTTTCTGTTCGTCCCCGGTCCGACCAACGTCCCCGAGCGGGTGCAGCAAGCGATGGTCGTCTCGATGGAGGACCACCGCTCGCCCAAGGTCCCCGAGCTGACGCACGCCGTGATCGAGGGCCTGAAGCCGGTCTTCAAGACCACGACGGCCACACCGATCATCTTCCCGTCCACCGGCACCGGCGGCTGGGAGTCGGCGCTCACCAACACCCTGTCGCCCGGCGACAAGGTGCTCGCGTCGCGTTTCGGCCAGTTCAGCCTGCTGTGGATCGACATGTGCGAGCGCCTCGGCCTCGAGGTCGAGGTCGTCGACGCGGAGTGGGGGGAGGGCGTCCCGGTCGAGAAGTACCAGGAGATCCTGGAAGCCGACACGGACCACACGATCAAGGCAGTGCTCGCCACGCACAACGAGACCGCCACCGGCGTCACCAGCGACATCGGCGGCGTGCGCGCGGCAATGGACGCCGCGGACCACCCTGCGCTGCTGTTCGTCGACGCGGTCAGCTCGATCGGCAGCATCGACTTCCGGCAGGACGAGTGGGGCGTGGACATCGCCGTCACCGGCTCGCAGAAGGGCCTGATGCTCCCGGCCGGTCTCGGCATCGTCTCGGTCAGCGAGAAGGCGCTCGCCGCGCGCGAGGGCTCCAAGTTCCCGCGCTGCTTCTTCGACTACGGCGACATGATCAAGGCCAACGGCACCGGGTACTTCCCGTACACGCCGTCGCTTCCGATGCTCTACGGCTTGCGCGAGGCGCTGGCCATCATGGAGGAGGAGGGGCTGGAGAACGTCTTCCGGCGCCACCACTACCTCGCGTCCGGCGTGCGGGCAGCGGTCATGGAGGGCTGGGGGCTGCAGATCTGCGCCAAGGCGCCGAAGTGGTACTCCGACACGGTGACCGCGATCATGGTGCCTGAGGGCATCGACGGCGCGAAGGTCATCGACCGCGCGTTCCGGCGCTACAACCTCGCGCTCGGTGCGGGGCTCAACAAGGTGGCCGGCAAGCTGTTCCGCATCGGCCACCTCGGCGACCTCAACGAGTGCATGCTCCTCGGTGCGCTCGGTGGCGCCGAGATGGCGATGCAGGACGTGGGCATCCAGATCACGCCCGGATCCGGCGTCGCCGCCGCCGAGAGCTACTGGCGGGCGAACGAGGCGGAAGGGGCTCCGGCGTGAAGGTCGTCTTCCTCGACCGTGACTCGCTGAAGGCGACCGTCCGTGAGCCGGCGAAGACCACCGAGTACGTCGAGCACGCGGCGACCTCGCCGGACCAGGTCGTCGAGCGGCTCAAGGGCGCGACGGTCGCGATCGTCAACAAGGTGCCGCTGCGTGCGGAGACGCTGGAGCAGCTGCCGGACCTGAAGATGGTCGCGGTCGCCGCGACCGGCTACGACGTGATCGACGTGGCGTACTGCAAGGAGCACGGCATCGCGGTCGCAAACATCCGCGGCTACGCGGTCCACACCGTGCCCGAGCACGCGTTCGCCCTGATCCTGGCATTGCGTCGCAACCTGATCGCCTACCGCGACGACGTCGAGGCCGGCGTGTGGAACAGGTCGGAGCAGTTCTGCTTCTTCACCCACGACATCGGCGACCTGCACGGCGCGACGCTGGGCATCATCGGGGAGGGCGCGATCGGCCAGGCCACCGCCAAGATCGCGGCCGGGTTCGGCATGAAGGTGCTCTTCGCCGACCACGCGCCGCCGAAGGCCGAGGGCGTGGAGTTCACGCCGTTGGACCAGGTGCTGGCGGAGAGCGACGTGATCTCGATCCACGCACCGCTCACCGAGTCCACGCGCAACGTCATCGGCTACGAGCAGCTGCAGCTGATGAAGCCCAACGCGCTGCTGATCAACACCTCCCGAGGCGGGCTGGTCGACGAGGAGGCACTGGTCCGGGCCCTGGACGAGGGGCTGATCGCGGGTGCCGGCTTCGACGTGCTGACCAATGAGCCGCCAAAGGACGGCAACCCGCTGCTCGACGTGCGCCGCAGCAACTTCATCCTGACCCCGCACGTCGCTTGGGCCTCGGACGGCGCCATGCAGTATCTCGCCGACCAGCTCATCGACAACATCGACGCGTGGGCCGAGGGCAAGCCGCAGCACCTCATCACCTGAGCCAGATCAGCGACCCCGCCTCGTAGGCTCGACCGTATGCCGTCCTCCCTCACCTTCGACGCCTACGGCGACGCGATCGGCTCTGCCGCAACGGTTCTGCGCGCCAGTGCCGGTGCTGTGTCCCTCGCTGCACCCGTGCCGACCTGCCCCGAGTGGTCGGTCCGCGACCTCGTGGTCCACCAGGGCATGGTCCACCGCTGGGCAGCACAGGTCGTCGACTCGGGCACGATGACCAGCGGCGAGGAGCTCACGACCGAGGGCGAGCAGGCGCCTGACCTGCTCGGCTGGTTCGACGAGGGCGCGACCGGCCTGCTCCAGGTCCTGTCGAGCGCACCCGCCGATCTCGTCGTCCCGTTCTTCCTCCACGACGCCGGCCCGGCACGTGCCGCGTGGGCGCGCCGGCAGGCGCACGAGACGACGATCCACGCGGTCGACGCGATGGCCGCACGGCTGGGCCGTGCCCCGTATGCCGCGGAGACCTGGTTCTCCCCCGACGTCGCCCTCGACGGGATCGACGAGCTGCTTCTCGGCTTCCTGCCCCGCGGCAAGACCCCGCTGCGGTCGGCGGACCCCCGGACCCTGCGCATCGCGCCCGCCGATAGCGACCACGTCTACGACGTCACCATCTCGACCGAGCCACCGCGGGTGGTGCGGGTCGAGGGAGACGTGAGCGGGCGGCATACCGATGCGGTCGTCAGCGGACCGGCCAAGGACCTCTACCTCGCGCTGTGGAACCGCGGCGGCGACGTCACGGTGACCGGGGCCGAGGACCAGCTCGACCTGTGGCACCGGGACATGCACGTCTCCTGGTGATCGCGCTGGCGGACGGCCGACGCGCTCCATCTCACACCGCAGACCTCCGACCGCCTCGTGAGCACCCGGCATACGATTGAGAGTGCAACGAGAGGGAGCGATGAGCAGCAAGACGGTGCAACAACTGGACAGGGTCGTCATTCGATTCGCCGGTGACTCCGGTGACGGGATGCAGCTCACCGGTGATCGGTTCACCTCCGAGACGGCGGCCCTGGGCAACGACCTGTCGACACTGCCGAACTTCCCCGCCGAGATTCGCGCGCCCCAGGGGACGCTGCCGGGTGTCTCGAGCTTCCAGCTGCACTTCGCCGACCACGACGTGATGACCCCCGGCGACGCCCCGGACGTCCTCGTCGCGATGAACCCGGCAGCCCTCAAGGCCAACCTCGCCGACGTCCCGCGCGGCGCGGTGATCATCGCCAACACCGACGAGTTCTCCAGCCGCAACCTGGCCAAGGTCGGGTATGCCGCGAACCCCCTCGACGACGGCAGCCTGGACTCCTGGCACGTCCACCCGGTGGCGCTCACGTCGATCACGGTCGAGGCGCTGGCCGAGTTCGACGGGCTGACCCGCAAGGAGAAGGAGCGCGCGAAGAACATGTTCGCGCTCGGGCTCCTGTCCTGGCTCTACCACCGGCCGACGACCGGGACCGAGGCGTTCCTCACCAAGAAGTTCGGCGCCCAGCCCGAGATCCTCGCGGCGAACCTGGCTGCCCTCAAAGCGGGTTGGAACTACGGAGAGACGACCGAGGACTTCGCGGTCTCCTACAAGATCGCGCCCGCGCCGATGCCGCGCGGCACCTACCGCAACATCACCGGCAACGTCGCGCTCGCCTACGGCATGGTCGCGGCGGCCCACAAGGCGCAGCTGCCGCTCGTCCTCGGCTCCTACCCGATCACCCCGGCCAGCGACATCCTGCACACCCTCTCGGCGCTCAAGCGCTACAACGTGACGACGATGCAGGCCGAGGACGAGATCGCCGGTGTCGGCATCGCCCTCGGTGCTGCTTTCGGTGGTGCGATCGGGCTGACGACGACGTCCGGCCCCGGGCTGGCGCTCAAGGCCGAGACGATCGGCCTCGCCGTCTCCCTCGAGCTCCCGCTCGTCGTCGTCGACGTCCAGCGCGGCGGCCCGTCGACCGGGCTGCCGACCAAGACCGAGCAGTCCGACCTGCTCCAGGCGATGTTCGGCCGCAACGGGGAGTCGCCGGTCGCCGTCATCGCCCCGCGCTCGCCCGTCGACTGCTTCGACGCGGCGTTCGAGGCGGTCCGGATCGCGACGACCTACCGCACGCCGGTCATCATCCTGTCCGACGGCTACCTCGCCAACGGCTCCGAGCCCTGGGCCGTGCCCTCGACCGAGGGACTCCCCGACCTGCGTGTCTCGTATGCCAGCGAGCCCAATGCCGTTGACGACAAGGGCAAGCCGGTCTTCCGGCCGTTCCTGCGCGACCCCGAGACCCTGGCCCGGCCATGGGCCGTCCCGGGCACGCCGGGGCTGGAGCACCGGATCGGTGGCATCGAGAAGGCCGACGTCACCGGCGACATCTCCTACGACCCCGACAACCACGAGAAGATGACCCGGCTGCGGGCCGGCAAGATCGCGGGTATCGCCAAGAGCATCGCGCCCCTCGAGGTCGACGACCCAAGTGGTGAGGCGGAGGTGCTGGTCCTGGGCTGGGGGTCGACCTACGGTCCGATCGCCGCCGCCGTCCGCGCGGTCCGCAACACCGGAACCAAGGTCGCCACGGCGCACCTTCGCCACCTCAACCCGTTCCCCGCCAACACCGGCGAGGTGCTGCGCGCCTACAAGCGGGTCATCGTCCCGGAGATGAACACCGGCCAGCTCGCGCTCCTGTTGCGGGCGGCATACCTCGTCGACATCCAGTCCCACACGTCCGTGCGCGGACTGCCCTTCACCACCGTCGAGCTCGCCGACGTCGTCGTCCGCGCGCTGGAGGACCTGTCATGACCGCCCTGGAGACCGTCGAGCTCGGCCTGCCGACCACCATCGGCACCGGCCTCGCCCACATCCCGCACCTGGCGTCCGACGCCCCGGCGCAGACCAAGAAGGACTTCACCTCCGACCAGGAGGTCCGCTGGTGCCCCGGCTGCGGCGACTACATCATCCTGGCCGCGGTCCAGGGCTTCCTGCCCGAGCTCGGCCTGCGCAAGGAGAACATCGTCTTCGTGTCCGGGATCGGCTGCTCCTCGCGCTTCCCGTACTACCTGGACACCTACGGCCTGCACTCGATCCACGGCCGCGCCCCGGCGATCGCGACCGGCCTGGCGACCAGCCGCGAGGACCTGTCGGTCTGGGTCGTCACCGGCGACGGCGACGCCCTGTCGATCGGCGGCAACCACCTCATCCACGCGTTACGCCGCAACGTGAACATGACGATCCTGTTGTTCAACAACAAGATCTACGGGCTGACCAAGGGCCAGTACTCCCCCACGTCGGAGGAGGGCAAGATCACCAAGTCCACCCCGATGGGCTCGGTGGACCACCCCTTCAACCCGGTCTCTCTCGCGCTCGGCGCCGAGGCCACCTTCGTCGCCCGGACCATGGACAACGACCGCAAGCACCTCGTCGAGGTGCTCAAGGCGGCCGCCTCGCACCGCGGCACGGCGCTCGTCGAGATCTACCAGAACTGCCCGATCTTCAACGACGGTGCCTTCGACCTGATCAAGGACCGCACCCAGCAGGAGGCCCGGCTGGTCCACCTCGAGGCCGGCGAACCGGTCCAGGTCGGCTCCGTCGAGGAGCGTCGCACCCTCGTGCGCGGCGACAACGGCGAGCTGTTCTTCGTGCCGGCCGCCGAGGCGACCCCGGACCGGGTGGTCCGTCATGACCCGTATGCCGCGGACCCGAGCCAGGCGTTCGCCATCAGCCGGCTCGACGGCCCGGACATGACACACGTGCCGATGGGGATCTTCCGCTCGGTCGACCGCCCGACCTATGACGACCGGGTCCGCGCCCAGGTGCAGGCCGCCACGGACACCGCCGGCGGACCCGCCACCGACGACGACCTCGACGCGCTGCTCCGTGGTCGCGACACGTGGAACGTGGGGTGACGTCGCCCGACGACGTCGCACGACCTGGTCCCGCGGAGGGTGATGGCGGGGAGACCCGCCGCGGCACGGCATACGGGTTCCTCGCCTATGGCATCTGGGGGGTCTTCCCTCTCTACTTCCACGCGCTGAAGCCGTCGGGTGCGTTCGAGATCCTGGCCCACCGGATCATCTGGACCCTCGTCTTCTGCGCCGGCGTCCTGCTGGCGCGGCGCGACCTGGCGTGGGTCGGCCCGTTCCTGCGCCAGCGACGGCTGACCCTCGGCATCACCGCGGCGGCGTTCCTCATCGCGACGAACTGGGTCATCTACGTCTTCGCCGTCCTCACCGGCCACACCTACGAGGCGGCCCTCGGCTACTTCCTCAACCCGATCGTCACGGTCGGCCTGGGCGTCGTCGTCCTCGGTGAGCGGCTGCGCCCGCTGCAGTGGGCGGCCGTGGTGGTCGGCCTCGTGGCCGCGCTCTATCTGGCGATCGCCGGCGGCACTTTTCCCTGGGTGTCGCTCAGCCTGGCGTTCTCCTTCGGGCTCTACGGGCTGGTCAAGAAGAAGGTCGGCGCCTCGCTGGAGGCGATGCAGTCGCTGGCCGCCGAGACCGTCGTCCTGGCGCCGGTCGCCCTCGTCATCCTCGCGGTGCTGGCCGCTCGACACGACGCGACCTTCCTCGGCCACGGGACCGGGCACCCGGTCCTGCTCGTGCTCGCCGGGCCCGTCACCGCGGTGCCGCTGCTCCTCTTCGCTGCCGCCGCCCGCCGGATCCCGCTGGTCACGGTGGGGCTCATCCAGTTCGTCACGCCCGTCCTGCAGCTGCTCTGTGGCGTCTTCCTGCTCGGCGAGGACGTGTCGACCGGCCTCTGGATCGGCTTCGGGATCGTCTGGGTCGCCTTGATGCTGCTCACTCTCGACTCGATCCGGGCCCGTCCGGGACGACCGATCGACGCCTGCGAGCCCGGCACCGCCTGAACCCCCAGGAGCGCACAGGCTTCACAGCCTGGGCATAGGCGGGGATCAGCCAAGCCCCAGAGACCGGCCATAGCGTCGCCCAACGTGACGACCACCGAGTCCGCGCCGGCTCAGACCGCAGCGCCCGCGAGCCCCAGACGTCGGCGACCCTGGCGACGTTGGCGCGGCTGGCTGCTTCGCGTCGGTCTGGCAGTGGTGCTCGTGGCCGCCGGCGTGGGAGGCGGGATCTGGTGGGAGCACCGGGCCAACGCCTCGAAGGCCACCACCACGACGACTCGCACGACGCTCGTCCAGGCGACCCTCGGGACCGTCAAGCAGACCGTCGCAGCCACCGGCACGATCGAGCCGGCGCGTCAGTCGACCCAGTCGTTCAGCTCCTCCGGCACCGTGACCGCGGTCGACGTCGCGGTCGGCGACAAGGTCACCAAGGGCCAGACGCTGGCCACCATCGACCCGACGAGCCTCCAGTCCGCGGTCGACCTCGCCCAGGCCTCGGTCACCGCTGCCCAGTCCCAGGTCGACAGCACCTCCGGGACGAGCGGCGCGGCGTCGGCGCAGGCCCAGCTCGCCTCCGCCCAGCAGCAGCTCGCCTCGGCCCAGGAGGCCCTGGCCGGCGCCACCCTCACCGCACCGATGTCCGGGGTCGTCGCCAGCGTCTCGTATGCCGTGGGCGACACCGTGGGCAGCGGGTCTTCCGGCTCCGGGTCAGGCGGATCCGGCGGGTCCGGCGCCGGGAGCGGCACCGGTTCCTCCAGCGCGTCGTCAAGCACGAGCGGGATCAACGTCGTCAACACCTCCTCGTGGCAAGTCGACGCCACCGTCACGAGCAGCCAGCTCGGCGAGCTCAAGAAGGGCCTGCAGGCCACGATCACCCCGTCCGGCGCGGCCGAGCCGATCTTCGGGACGGTGGCGAGCGTCGGCATCGTGGCCTCCTCCTCCGCGAGCGGAGCGGCCGAGTTCCCCGTCGTCATCGACGTCACCGGCAGCCCCACCGGGGTGCACGCCGGCACGACGGCAGACGTCGCGATCACCGTCAAGCAGCTGAGCAACGTCCTCACCGTCCCCACGTTGGCCGTCGGCACGACGAACGGTCAGACGACGGTCACGGTGAGCAAGAACGGCAAGACCTCGACCGTGCCGGTGACCATCGGCGGGGTCTACGGCGCGACGACCCAGGTCACCAAGGGCCTGGCCGAGGGTGACCAGGTCGTCGTCACGACCCGAACCTTTGCCGGGGTGGGAACTGGGACGACCGGTCGCACCGGGACCGGGACTCGGGGTGGGTTCGGCGGCGGCGGCTTCGGTGGTGGCGGGTTCGGCGGCGGTGGCTTCGGCGGCGGCGGAGCCGGAGCGGGCGGAGGGGCGGGCAAGGGATGAGCCCGGACCCGGCATACGCACTCTTTCCCGATCCCGAGCCGGCCACCCGACCGGTGCCGGGACCGGACCTGCCGACCGAGCCCATCCTGCGGCTCACCGACGTCGGCAAGACCTACCGCTCCGGCGCCCTCGCTGTGGAGGCACTCCGCGGCGTCACGCTCAGCGTCGACGAGGGTGACTTCGTCGCGATCATGGGGCCGTCGGGATCGGGCAAGTCGACGCTCATGCACATCCTGGGCTGCCTCGACGTGCCGTCCACCGGCACCTACCGGCTCGGCGGTGAGGACGTGTCGACGATGAAGGAGAGCCAGCTCGCCGACGTCCGCAACCGCCGGATCGGCTTCGTCTTCCAGCAGTTCAACCTGCTGCCGACGATGTCGGCCTGGCGCAACGTCGAGCTGCCCCTCGTGTATGCCGGTCTCTCCCGTCCCGCGCGCAAGGCCCGTGCCGTCGAGGCGCTGGCCCGGGTGGGCCTGGCGGACCGGATCGACCATCGCCCCGGCGAGCTGAGCGGCGGTCAGCAGCAACGGGTCTCGGTTGCCCGAGCCCTGGTCACCGACCCCCAGCTCATCCTGGCCGACGAGCCGACCGGCAACCTCGACTCGGTCTCGACCGAGGACGTGCTGGCCCTCTTCGACGAGCTGCACGAGCAGGGCCGGACGATCGTGCTCATCACCCACGAGCAGGACGTCGCCGACCGGGCCCGGCGCTCGGTGCAGATCCGGGACGGCCAGTTCATCGATGCCGCCGCGACCCACACGCGGGTGGGGGCGGCCACGTGAGCTGGCTCGAGACGCTGCACACGGCGTTCGACGCGATCCGCACCCGCCGGATGCGGTCGGCCCTCACCATGCTCGGCATCCTCATCGGCATCGCCGCCGTCATGCTCACGGTGGGCCTCGGCCAGGGGGCGCAGAAGCAGGTCGCCTCCCAGATCGACAAGCTCGGCTCCAACCTGCTCATCGTCACCCCCGGCAGCACGACGAGCCTCACCGGGGTGCGCGGGGGGCGGGGGTCGGCCACGACCTTGACGACAGCGGACGCGGCGATGCTCGCCGACCGCTCGGTCGCACCGGACGTCAAGGCGGTCGCCGCGACCTCCTCGACCCAGACCTCGCTCACCGCCAACGCCACCAACTGGACGACGAGCGTCGTCGGGACGACGCCGTCCTGGTTGCAGGTCCGCGCGCGCACGATGGGTTCGGGCCGGTTCTTCACCGCCGCCGAGCTCGCCGCGGCCCAGCCCGAGGTCGTCCTCGGCGAGACCACGGCCCAGGAGCTCTTCGGCGCGCGCGACCCGGTCGGCGAGCAGGTGACCATCGGCTCCCAGCCGTTCACCATCATCGGCGTCCTCGCGACCGTCGGATCCACGGTCGGCGGCGACCAGGACGACCAGGCCGTGGTTCCGGCGACGACCTACGCCAACGTCGTGTCACCGACCGCGGGGACCAGCGTCGCCTCGATCTACCTCGAGGCGGCCGGCCAGGACGCCCTCTCCGCGGCCTACCAGGAGGCCAACAACGCCCTCCTCACCAGCCACGGGGTCGCCGAGACCGCCTCGGACTTCACCCTGTCCAGCCAGGAGTCGATCGTCCAGACCGCGACGAGCACCTCCCGCACCCTCACCGTGCTGCTCGGCGGCATCGCCGCGATCTCGCTGCTCGTCGGCGGGATCGGCGTCATGAACATCATGCTCGTCTCGGTCACCGAGCGGATCCGGGAGATCGGCCTGCGCAAGGCGCTCGGCGCGACGCCGCGCGTCATCCTGCGCCAGTTCCTCACCGAGGCAAGCATGCTCGGCTTCGCCGGCGGCGTCCTCGGCCTTCTCCTCGGGATGCTCGGCGCCGCCGTCCTCCCCTCCCTCATCGGTCAGCCGGTGACCGTCTCGGCCGTCGCCGCGGTCGCGGCCATCGCCATCTCCGTCGTCATCGGCGTCGTCGCCGGGGTCTACCCCGCCGGCCGCGCCGCCCGCCTGTCCCCCATCGACGCCCTACGAAGCGAGTGAGACCCATGATCCGCACCCCCCGCACGTATGCCGTGTGCGCACTGGCCGCAGCCGCCGCCCTCTCCCTCGCCGCCTGTGGCGGATCCGGGACCGGAACGGCGTCCTCGACGGCCGCGGCTACGACGCCCAGCGGCGCGGGGACCGGTGGCGGCGGTGGTCAGGGGCAGGGCGGCTTCGGTGGTCGGGTCCCCGGTGCGAACGGACTGATCGCCGCGGTCCAGGGTTCGACGATGCAGGTGCAGACGCGGACCGACCAGACCGCCGTCACCTGGTCGGCGACCACCAAGATCACCGCCGAGACGGCCGTCGCCGCATCCACCCTCAAGGTCGGCGACTGCGTCTCGGCCCGGCCGGCCGTGACGGCCGGCACCCGCCCGACGGGGGCTCCGGGGCGACCCCCGACGCGGGGGCCGCCGCGGCCCCGACGAGGGTGGCCGCCGCCACTGTCCAGATCATCTCCGTCGGCGGGGCGGGGTGCTCCTTCGGCGGCAACCGGCCGGGCGTGGGAGCGGGCGCCGGCGCGCCGCCGACCGACCGGCCGACGGGCGCTCCGACGGGCAACGGGACCCGCAGTGGCGGCTTCGGCGGCCGCGGGGGCGGCCTCGGAGGGTTCGGCGCGATCGGGACCGTCGCATCGATCGGCTCCGGCACGTTCACCGTCACCGAGGCCGGCTTCGGCGCCCGGGGCGCCGGGGCGTCCGCGACCGCGACCGCGTCGCCCGCGGCGACCTCGCGCACCGTGACCGTCACCTTCACCGGCAGCACCCGGTTCACCACCGCCAAGGCGGCGGCCAGCAGCGCAATCAAGGTCGGCGAATGCGTTGCGGCACAAGGCAAGACCGACGACACCGGCAGCGTTGCGGCGACCACGCTGTCGCTCAGCCCGGCAACCAACGGCGAGTGCACGGGTGGCTTCGGTCGTGCCTGAGCTGTCACCGAGAGCAGCCGAGCGAGCCCGCTCACCGTGGCTGAGGCGCACGGCGGCAGTCTGTGTCGTCGCGGGCGTCGGCGCCGCGGCATACCTGTTCCTCGGGGCCGGGACCGGATCGGCCGCCACCGACGGGCTGCGGACCGCGACGGTGGCCCGCGGCAACGTCGACCAGACGACGACGTTGACCGGCACGGTCCAGCGAGTCGGCCAGGTGAGCGCAGCATTCCCGGCCGGCGGGCGGGTGACCGCCGTCAAGGTCGCCGTGGGCGACACCGTGCGGACCGGGCAGGTGCTCGCCATGATGGACACCACCGACCTCGCCCGGGCCGTGACCGTCGCCGAGGCCAACCTCGTCGCCGCCCAGGCCGCCCTCAATGACGAGACCAGCGCGACCACCACCACAACCTCCGCGACCTCGGCGACGAGCACTCCGACGGCTTCACCCAGCACGACGGCGAGAACCTCCACCCCTGCGACCCGATCCACCTCGACCGGGTCCGGGGGCAGCGGGCGGAGGACCGGCGGGGGCGCCGGCACCTCGGGGTCGAAGTCCGGGACCACGGGCATGGTGCACGGCCTGACGACGCAGACGAGCCTTGCGCAGGACCTTGTCGCCGCCGTGACCTCGGCCTGCCAGCCCCTCACCGGCTCGCCCAAACCTCCGACGTCCGGCACGCCGCACCCGACGCGGACCCCCTCGCCGACCACGACCACCTCGCCAGCCCCCTCGACGTCGACCACCGCCCCGGCCACCTCCTCCACGAGCCAGTCCTCGAGCCCGACCAGCACGACGAGCACCAGTTCCACGAGCAGCGGGCCGACGAGCGCGAGCAGCACCACCAGCCCGACCTCCACGAGCACCACCACGCCCCCAGCCACCGGTTCCACGGGTCCGACCGCGGCACAGATCCAGGCCTGTGTGTCCGCGCTCGGAGCGGCATTGGCCGCTGAGCAGGACACCAGCCGGCTCGCCGGTCAGCTGGCCACCGCACTGGACAAGGCAGCGACTGCGCTGCAGACCCAGACCGCGACGACGAGCACCACGGGCAGCAGCACCGGACGCACCGGCGGTAGTGGCGTCAGCGGGGCGGGCGCGAGCGCCGCCGCGGGCAGCGGTTCGGCCGGCCGCAACACTCCGGCCGCCGGGTCCGAGGCCGCGCTCGAGGTGAACCTGCTCAAGGCTCAACAGTCCCTCGCGACCGCCCAGCAGGCACTCTCCGGAGCCACCCTGACCAGCCCGACGAACGGCACCGTCGGCGCGATCGGGCTGGTCGTGGGCCGGGACGCGTCCACCTCCGACACCGTCACGATCGTCGCGCCCGGCACGGCCGTGCTGACGGCCCCGGTCCCGCTCGCCCAGCTGGGTCGGCTGCGGATCGGGCAGGCCGCCGAGGTCCGGCCCGCCGGGACGACGTCCGCGCTCGACGCGACCATCGAGACGATCGGCGTCCTGCCGGCGTCGTCCACCTCGACGACGCCGACCTACCCGGTGCAGGTGGCTGTCGCCGATGCGCCCACGGCACTGGCCACGGGATCGCAGGCCAGCGCGACGGTCACCTTGGCGTCGGTCACCGGGGTTCTCACCGTCCCGGTCTCGGCCCTCACCGGGGTCGACCAGGGCACCGGCCGGGTCACCGTCCTCAAGGGCGCCACCTCGACCTTGACCCGGGTTGCCGTCGGCGCGATCGGTCAGGGACTGGCCCAGATCACCAGCGGCGTGAGCGCCGGCCAGCTCGTCGTCCTGGCCGACCCGAGCCAACCGCTGCCCACCGCCAACGCGCTCACCGCCCGGCTCGGCGGCGGCGGCTTCGGTGGCGGCGGCGACGTCGTGCGCCCCGGATCCGGAGGCGGGACCGGTGGCGGCGCCGGTGGCGGCGCAGCACCCAGGGGATGAGCCAGGCGTAGGGTCTCCCCCGTGCCCGAGCCCGTCGACCTGCCCATCCGCGACGACATGATCCGTCTGGGCCAGCTGCTCAAGCTGGCTTCCCTCGTCGACGACGGCAGTGAGGCGCGGGCCGTCATCGAGGCCGGTGAGGTGACCGTCGACGGCGTCGTCGAGACCCGCCGTGGTCGCCAGGTCGTCCCGGGAATGACCGTCGCGTATGCCGGTCAGCAGGTCCGGGTGACTGCATCCAGGTGACGGGTCCGGCGGCTGACCGCGACTCGTAGGGTGGGCCGCATGACCAACCCGCTCCTCACGCCCAGCACCCTGCCCTTCGGGCTTCCCACGTATGCCGCGATCCGCGACGAGCACTACATCGAGGCATTCGACGCGGGCATGGCAGAGCAACGGGCAGAGGTCGCGGAGATCACGGCCAACCCCGAGCCGCCGACGTTCGACAACACGGTCGTCGCGCTCGAGCGCAGCGGCCAGCTCCTGGCGCGCGTCTCGCGGATCTTCTTCGGGATCGCTGCGGCCCACGGCACGCCTGGCATCCAGCAGATCGAGTCCGACTACTCCCCCAGGCTGTCTGCCCACGCCGACGCGATCCAGCTCGACCCGGCCCTCTTCGCCCGGATCCGCGCCGTCCACGACGACGCCGAGGCGATGGCGACCCTCGACGCCGAGTCACGGCGGCTCGTCGAGCGCTACCTCACCGAGCTGACGGCTGCCGGCGCCGGGCTGGCCGAGGAGGCGACGGCCACACTGCGCGACCTCAACGAGCAGCTCGCGACGCTCACCACCCGCTTCCAGAACGACGTCCTCGCCGAGACCGCCGACGGCGCCGTCGTCGTCGACGACCCAGCCGACCTTGACGGTCTCACGCCGGGCGAGGTGTCGGCGGCGGCCGCCGCGGCCGCCGACCGGGGCGTCGACGGTCACGTCCTCACCCTGCGCAACACGAGCGGCCACCCCTATCTTGCCTCGCTCACCAGTCGCGCTGTGCGGCAACGGCTTCAGGAGGCTCAAGTCACTCGAGGGTCGCACGGCGGTGAGCACGACACCCGGTCGACGGTCATCGACATCACCGCCCTGCGCGCCCGGCGCGCCGCCGTCCTCGGCTACCCCAACCACGCCGCCGCGACCCTCGCCGACTCGACGGCGGGCTCGCCCGAAGCCGTCCGGGACCTGCTCGCCCGCCTGGCCCCGGCTGCCGCCCGCAACGCCCGGGCCGAGCAGGCCGAGCTGGAGGAGACGGCGGGCCAGCCGGTCGCGGCATACGACTGGGCCTTCCACTCGGCACAGGTGCGCCGGGAGAAGTACGCCGTCGACGTCGCCGCTCTCCGTCCATGGTTCGAGGCCGAGCGAGTCCTGCGGGACGGGGTGTTCTACGCCGCCGGGCGGCTGTTCGGGCTGACCTTCCACGACCGGCCGGACCTGCACGGCTGGCACCCCGACGTGCGCACCTTCGAGGTCCGCGAGGAGGACGGGACCCCGATCGGGCTGTTCCTCCTCGACCTCTACAGCCGCGACACCAAGAAGGGCGGGGCCTGGATGAACAGCCTCGTCCTGCAGAACACCCTGCTCGACGAGCCGTATGCCGTCGTCACCAACAACCTCAACGTCCCCCGCCCGGCCGACGGCGAGCCGACCCTGCTCACCCTGGATGAGGTCAACACCTTCTTCCACGAGTTCGGGCACGCACTGCACGGGCTGCTCGCGCGAGTCACCTACCCGCACTTCGCCGGGACCCGGGTCTTCCGCGACTTCGTCGAGTACCCGAGCCAGGTCAACGAGATGTGGATGCTCTGGCCGGAGGTCCTCGCCAACTACGCCGTCCACCATGAGACGGGCGAGCCACTCCCCCAGGACGTCGTCGACCGGCTCATCCAATCCCGTTCCTACGGTGAGGGATTCGCGACGACCGAGTACCTCGGGGCCGCCCTGCTCGACCAGGCGTGGCACGCACTTGCACCGGGCGAACGGGTTGCGGACGCGGACGCGTTCGAGGCCAAGGCGCTCACGGCGGTCGGGCTGGACAACCCGGCCGTGCCACCCCGATACCGGACGAGCTACTTCTCGCACGCCTTCTCCTACGGCTACGACGCGCAGTACTACGCCTACATCTGGAGTGAGGTCCTCGACGCCGACACGGTGGCGTGGTTCGGGGAGAACGGCGGCCTGACCCGCGCCAACGGAGACCGCTACCGCCAGTTCATCATCGGCATCGGCGGCAGCGTCAACCCGCTGGCGTCCTACCGCGAGTTCCGCGGCGCCGACCCCGACATCGCCCACCTCCTCCAGCGCCGCGGGCTCGCCTAGCCCGCCCGCCCCCGACCTCAGGCGCCGAGGACGCGGTCCAGGTAGGGGTTGCTGAACGTGCGGTTCGGGTCGAGCCGGTCGCGCACCGCGACGAAGTCGTCGAACCGGGGATAGAGCTCGCGGAGCCGGTCCGCGCCCAGGGTGTGCACCTTGCCCCAGTGCGGCCTTCCCCCGTGCTCGGCGACGATCGCCTCGAACGCCGCGAAGTACCTCGAGCCGTCCATCCGGTGGTACTGGTGCACGGCGACGTAGGCGTTGTCCCGCGCGTATGCCGTGGAGAGCCAGAGGTCGTCGGCCGCGGCGAAGCGCACCTCGACCGGGAACGGGAGGTTCTCGCCACTGCTGTCGACCCACGCCCGCAACGCCTCGAGGACCGGGACGACCGAAGCCCGCGGAACGGCATACTCGCTCTCGGTGAAGCGGACCGTGCGCTGGGTGCAGAAGACCCGGTACGACGCGTCGGTGAACTCCCGGGCCGAGAGCGCGCGGGACGAGACCTGGTTGACCCGGGGCGCGAGCGACGGGCGCCAGGTGACGACCCGGTTGATGCCCTCGAAGAGGACGTTGGAGAGGAGGTGGTCGTCGAGCTCCTCTCGCCAGCGCGGCAGGGGCCGGCCGGGGTGCAAGGCGTCGACGACGTTGTTGCGCTTGGTGAGCGTCCGGTCGGTGTGCGGGAACCAGTAGAGCTCGAAATGCCGGTTCTCGTCAGCGAGCTCGTGCACCCGTTCCAGGACGGCAGCGAGGGGCTCGGGTCGCTCGACGGCGTGCAGCCGGAACGCGGGGACGAGCTGGAGCGTCACGTCGGTGACGATGCCGAGGGCGCCGAGCCCGAGCCGGGCGGCGGGGAGGAGGTCGGCGTTCTCCCTCTCGTCGATCCGCATCGTCGATCCGTCACCGGTGACCAGGGTGAGCCCGACGATCGACGCCGCCAGGCCCTGGAGGCCGGCGCCCGTTCCGTGGGTTCCGGTCGAGGTCGCGCCCACGATGGTCTGCCGGTCGATATCGCCGAGGTTGGGCATGGCCAGGCCGAGCCGGTCGAGGGTCGGGTTCAGCTCGTACAGCGGGGTCCCGGCGAGGACGCGCACCCGGCCGCGGTCCTGGTCGACGTCGATGACGCCAGTGAGGCGATCGAGCCGGACCTGGTCCTGGACCGGCGCGGCGATCGCCGTGAACGAGTGGCTCGAGCCGACCGCCTTGAGCCTCCGCCCATCGGCCGCCGCCTGCGTGACGAGGCCGACGACCTCCTCCAGGCTGCCCGGCGACAGGGTGCGGTCCACCTCGGCCGTCTGGTTGCCGCCCCAGTTGCGCCACGTCGTCATCCGAAGTTCTTGCCTTCCCCGCGGTAGCTCGGCACCGACTCGACGACCCGCTCGCCGTCGATGAGGTGGAAGGCATCGACCCGTTCGCCCAGCTCGCCGGCCTTGGCGTGCCGCAGCCAGATCCGGTCGCCCAGCCTGAGCCGGCGGGCCGCGCGACCGCGCACCGGCGTCTGAACCTCACCCACTCCCTCCGTCCCGATGAGCGAAAGCCCCTGTGCCACAAGGGAAGGCAGCCGCTTCCGATCCCCAGGCCCACTGGCGTGGTAGCCACCGGAGAACCCGGTGACAATCCGTCGTGCCGGACGCCGGACCACCGGGATCGCGTATGCCGCGGCGTGTCTGGGCGTGAACGCCCGGTAGCCGTCGAAGAGACCCGGGCCGTACAGCCCGGACCCGGCGGCGAGCTCGGTCAGCGCCGGGTCGGAGCAGACCAGCTCAAGGCTGCCCGTCCCGCCACCGTTGACGAAGACGACATCCGTGCCCGGGACCGCCCGGATCGCGTCGACGACCGGGCCGCGTCGCTCGGCGAGGTCGCCGAGCGAGCGCTTCTTGACGACGTCGAGGACCCGGCTGTCCGGCATACCGGCGACCTGGGCGTCGTAGAACATGACTCCCACGACCCGCAGCCCGCGCGCCACCGCGGCCCGGGCCACCTCCGCCGCCTGAGCAGGAGTGCGCAGCGGTGAGCGCCGCACCCCGAGGTGCGCGGGACCGACTCGCAGCGACGCGTCGATGTCGAGGGCCACCCGGAAGGGATGCTCGCCCTCCACACCGGCCAGGAAGTCCACGTGCTCGACCGAGTCGATGGTCAGCGCGATCTGCGCCGCGAGCCGCTCATCATTCCGGATCCGTTGCAGCGCAACGGTATCCACGCTCGGGTACGCGACGTAGACGTCGTCGTGGCCGGTCTCGGCCAGCCAGATCGCCTCGGCTGCGGCATACGCCATGACCCCGGCGAAACCGGGCCGCGCGAGCGCCCGGTCGAGCAGCGCGCGGCACCGCACCGACTTGGACGCGACCCGGATCGGCATGCCACCGGCGCGCCGCACGAGGTCGTCGGCGTTGGCGTCGAAGGCCTCGAGGTCGACGATCGCGAGCGGCGCGGGCAGCCCCGCCGTCGCCCGGTCCCAGCGCTGGGTCTGGTCGTCGCTCATCCTGCGGAGCGTAGCGGTCGCTCCCGCGCGGATCCCCGGAACGTCTTGCGGTAGGCCAGCGGCGAGACGCCGAGCGAGGCGCGCAGGTGCCCGCGCAAGGAGGCCGCCGACCCGAGACCGGCGCGAGCCGCGACCTGGTCGACGCTGAGATCCGTGGTCTCCAGCAGCCGCCGCGCCGCATGCACCCGCTGGTCGATGAGCCATCCTCCGGGCGCCTGCCCGGTCTCCTCGACGAACCGCCGGGTGAAGGTACGCACGCTCATCGACGCCCGCGCCGCGAGGGTCGGCACGTCGATCGGCTCCGCCAGGTGCTCCAGGGCCCAGTCGCGCGCCCGCCCGGTGTGGGAGTCGGTATGCCGCGGCACCGGTCGGTCGATGAACTGCGCCTGGCCACCGTCCCGCCACGGGGGAACGACACAGTGCCGGGCCACCGCATTGGCCACCTCGGCGCCGTGGTCCTCACGGATGACGTGCAGCGTGAGGTCGGCGCCGGCGGCCAGCCCGGCCGAGGTGAGCAGGTCACCGTCGTCGACGTAGAGGACGTCGGGGTTGAGGGCGACCGACGGGTAGAGCCGGGCGAAGTCGCCCAGGTAGGCCCAGTGCGTCGTCGCGGGCCGGCCGTCGAGCAGGCCGGCCGCCGCGAGGACGAAGGAGCCGGTGCAGATCGACATGATCCGTGCGCCGGCCGGGATCAGGCCGAGGGCTGCGCGGATCTCGTCGGGCAGCTCACCGGTTCGTCGTGGGCCGAGCACCTTGGTCCCCGGGATGACGACCGTGTCGGCGCTGGCCAGGACGGACTCGTCGGAACCCGGCAGCACGGCATACCCCGCGGTGGTCGGGACCGGAGCTCCCCCGAGGCCGGCGACGACCACCTCGTAGAGCGGACGGCCGTCGCGGTCCTTGGCCTCGCCGAAGAGGAGCGGTGGGATGGCCATGTCGTAGCCGACCACCGGCGCGAGGGCGAGGACGACGACGCGGTGAAGGCTCATGGCCGGATCCTTGCACAGATTGGCAGTTCGGTCACTCGTGTCGTCCGCCGACCGTTTGGCACGCTGGAGCACATGTCCTTCCTGCCGGCGTCCGGCCGCACCCCGACGTTCGCACCCGATGCATCCGACTTCGGCCGGTCGACCGACCGCAAGCACGCCCGGTGGGCACTCACGATCGCGGTGGTCAGCTTCGTCACGCTCATCGGAGCCGCCGGCTTCCGGTCGGTACCCGGGGTGCTCATGGACCCGCTGCACATGGAGTTCGGCTGGAGCCACGGGACGATCAGCGCGGCGGTGTCGGTCAACCTCGTGCTCTTCGGGCTCACCTCCCCCTTCGCGGCTGCCCTCATGGACCGGTTCGGCATCCGCCGGGTCGTGGCCGCGGCGCTCACCCTCGTCGCGCTCGGCAGCGGCCTGACCGTCTTCATGACGGCGTCCTGGCAGCTCATCCTGCTCTGGGGTGTCGTCGTCGGCCTCGGCACCGGCTCGATGTCGATGGCGTTCGTCGCCACCATCACCTCGCGTTGGTACGTCGCCCGCCGCGGCCTGGTCAGCGGCGTGCTCACCGCGGCCAACGCGACCGGTCAGCTCATCTTCCTGCCGCTCATCGCCCGGCTCACCGCCGACCACGGCTGGCGCCTCGCCGCCCTCGTCGTCGCTGGCGCGGCCGTGCTCACCGTTCCGCTCGTTATCCTGCTCCTGCGCGACCACCCGCACGACGTGGGCGTCGTCGCCTACGGAGCCAGCCCGGCCGACCCGGGCCTGCCCCGCCTGAACGCCCCGACCGGCGTGGCCCGTCGAGCCCTCAGCACGCTGCGCGACGGCGCACGCACCGGCACCTTCTGGCTGCTCGCCGGGTCCTTCGCCATCTGCGGCGCGACGACCGTCGGCCTGGTCGGCACCCACTTCGTCCCGGCCGCGCACGACCACGGGATGCCGTCGACGACCGCTGCCGGTCTGCTGGCCGTCGTGGGGATCTTCGACATCGTCGGCACCATCTGCTCGGGCTGGCTCACCGACCGCTACGACCCCCGGCTGCTGCTCCTCGGCTACTACGGCCTGCGCGGGCTGGGCCTGCTCACCCTTCCCGCGCTGCTCGGTCCGGACGTGCAGCCGAGCATGTGGGTGTTCATCCTGTTCTACGGCCTGGACTGGGTTGCCACGGTTCCGCCGACCGTCGCCATCACCCGGGAGCGGTTCGGCGACCGAGGACCGATCGTCTTCGGCTGGGTCTTCGCGTCGCACCAGGTGGGTGCGGCCATCGCAGCCTTCGGGGCCGGTGCGATCCGGGACGCGACGGGCAGCTACACGATCGCCTGGTATGCCGCGGGGGGCCTGAGCATTCTCGGCGCCGCCCTCGCCGTCTCGATCCGCCGCCCTCGCCCGGCACACCTGCTGACCCCAGGTCAAGCGGTCCCGTCACCGAACTGACCCCAAGTTTGTGTCCAGTCCCGTCACGCACTGACCCAATTGTTCCGGTAGTCACTGGGGGGCGTGACTACCGGAACAATTGGGTCGATCAGTCACGGCGTGGATGACAGGTCTAGCGGGCGCGCGCGACGACACTCGTCGCGAGGGCGAGCAGCGCGGTCTTGGCCTCGCTGTCCGGCAGTGGAGCGAGCACGTCCTGCGCGCCGCGCCCGACGGCATACGTCCGCTCGGCCGCCTGTTCCATGGCGGGGTGCGCGCGGAGCAGCCGGATCGCCTCGTCCAGACCGGCCTCATCGTGGCGCAGGTCGGACCGGAGCAGCTCCCGTAGGCGGGCGTCGGCCGGGTCGGTCGAGGCGAGCGCGTACAGGACCGGCAGGGTCCGCTTGCCCTCACGAAGGTCCGTACCCGGGGTCTTTCCGCTCGCGTCAGAGGCGATGTCGAGCAGGTCGTCGGCGAGCTGGAAGGCCATGCCGAGCCGCTCGCCGTACTCCCGCATCACCTCCACCACGTCCGGACCGCTGCCGCCGAACATCGCGCCGTACCGGGCGGCCGTCGCGATGAGGACACCCGTCTTGTCGGCGAGCACCCCGAGGTAGTAGTCGACCTGGTCCGCGTCCGCGGGTGCCGGCCGGTCGTCGCGGATCTGCCCGGCGCACAGCCGGACGAACGTCTGCGCCTGGATCCGCACCGCCTCCGGTCCGAGGTCGGCCATGATCTCCGACGCGGTCCCGAAGAGCAGGTCACCGACGAGGATCGCCGTGGAGTTGTCGTATGCCGCGTGCACGGTCGGCTGCCCATGGCGCACGTCGGCCTCGTCCATGACGTCGTCGTGGTAGAGGGAGGCGAGGTGGGTCAGCTCGACCCCGGCCCCGGCGGCAACGACGTCGTCGTTGATCCCGCGGGGACCGAGCTCGGCGGCCAGCAGCGCCAGCAGCGGCCGCAGCCGCTTGCCGCCGGCCAGGAGATGGCGGTTGGCCCCGGCGATGAACGGGTCGTCGTGGTCGACCCGGTCGGCGATGAAGGCGTTGACCCGGTCCAGGCCGTCGGCAAGACGCTCGGACAGCTCGAGGCTCACCCCGGGCAAGGCAAAGGCGGTTGCGTCTGGGCTCATCGGTGCACGGGTGGGGGAGGTCAGCGGATGAACTGCGACGCCGAGTCGGCCAGCGAGAGAACCAGACCCGGGGCGATGCCGAGCAGCACCGTCGCTGCGGTGCCCACGGTTACGGCCACGGTGGTCAGCGCGGACGGCACCAGCACCTCGACCTCGTCCGAGCCGGCCTCGGTGAAGAACATCAGGACGATGAGGCGGACATAGACGAAGCCGGTGATCGCACTGCACAGGACACCGACGATCGCCATCGTCACCCCGGCCCGGCCGCCGTCGGCCACGGCGGGAGCGAAGACCGCGAACTTGGCGGTGAAGCCAGAGGTGAGCGGGATACCGGCGAAGGCGAGCAGGAGGAAGGCGAAGACGCCGGCGACAACCGGGTGCTCCTTGCCGAGCCCGGCCCACTGGGACAGGTGCGAGGCCTCCGAACCGACCGACCCGTCCGGGCCGCCGGCCCGGACCATCGAGACGATGGCGAACGCCGCGATCGTCGTGAACCCGTAGGCGACGAGGTAGAAGAGCACGCCCTGGACCCCCTGGCGGGAGAACGCGAGGACGCCGACGAGGATGAACCCGGCGTGCGCGACCGAGGAGTAGGCGAGCAGCCGCTTGACATCGGTCTGGGTCACCGAGAGCACCGACCCGACGACCATAGTGAGGATGGCGACGGCGATGACCTCGACCCGCCAGTCCCAGCGCGACCCGTCGAAGGCGACATAGGCGACCCGGAGGATGGCGCCGAAGGCGGCGAGCTTGGTGCAGGCCGCCATGAACCCGGTGACGGGGGTGGGCGCACCCTGGTAGGCATCCGGCGTCCAGGAGTGGAACGGCACCGCGCCCACCTTGAAGAGCAGGCCGATGAGCACGAGCAGCACGCCGGGCACGAGCAGGCCCTCCAGGACCGGGTCGGCGGCCGCGGTGACCGAGGCGATCTTGTCGAAGTCGAGCGACCCGGCATACGCGAAGAGCAGCGCGGCGCCGAAGAGGAAGAACGCACTGGAGAACGCGCCGAGGAGGAAGTACTTCAGCGACGCCTCCTGGGAGAGCAGCCGCCGCCGCCGGGCCAGCCCGGTCATGATGTAGAGCGGCAGGGAGAGCACCTCGAGAGCGATGAACGCCGTGATGAGGTCGCCGGCTGCCGGGAAGAGCAGCATCCCGCCGACCGCGATGAGGGTCAGCGGGAAGACCTCGGAGGTCGTGAAGCCGGCCCGCGCGGCGGCGGCCTCCTGCGGCGAGCCCGGCGTTGCCGCACCCATCGGGGTGAAGGCGTCGGCGTCCTGGCCGCCCCACTTCTCGGCCATAGTGAGCACGCCGAGGATCGACAGGACGAGCAGCGTGCCCTGGAGGAAGACCGCGGGGCCGTCGATGACGATCGAGCCGCCAAGGGTCTTCGCGTGGTTGTCACGCGACCAGAGCAGGAGGGCCCCGAGCGCGGCGGCGAGGGTCACCAGGGTCAGGGCGACCTGGGTCGTATGCCGCGAACGTCGCGGTGCGAAGGCCTCCACGAGCACACCGACCATGGACCCGCCGAACACGATGAGGATCGGCGCGATGGCGGTGTAGTCGACCTTGACCGCCTCGAAGGCGGGCACGAGGGTGGTCACGGCGGGCGTCACTTGGTGCTCCCGGAGGCGATGGTCGGCGCGGGATCCGTGACGCCGACGTGCTGGAGCGTCGCCTTCACCGCGGGGTTGATGAGGTCGAGGACCGGCTTGGGATAGAACCCGAGCACGAGGAACGACGCGATGAGCGGGATGACGACGACCTTCTCGCGCCAGTCCAGGTCGGCGACCGGTGAGGACAGCTCCGGCTTCGGACCCGTCATGACCTTCTTGTACATGAGCAGGATGTAGAGGGCCGCGAGGACGATGCCGAGGGTGCCGATCACGGCGGCGAGCTTGTAGCGCTGGAAGGTGCCGGCGAGGACGAGGAACTCGGAGATGAACGACGACAGGCCGGGCAGCGACAGGCTGGACAGGCCGGCCACGAGGAACACCCCGGCAAGGACCGGCGTCACCCGCTGCCAGCCGCCGTAGTCGGGGATCCGCTTGCTGCCGCGGCGCGCGACGAGCATCGCCGCGATGAGGAAGAGGGCCGCGGTCGAGAAGCCGTGGTTGACCATGTAGAGGGCCGAGCCCGCCCCACCGGTCGTCGTCATGGCGAAGATTCCGAGGACGATGAACCCGAAGTGGCTGATCGAGGTGAACGCGATCAGGCGCATCATGTCGGTCTGGCCGATGGCCAGCAGGGCGCCGTACAGGACCGAGATGACGGCGAGACCGAGGACCACCGGGGTGGCCCACTTGCTGGCCTCGGGGAACAGCTGGAGGCAGAACCGGATCATCCCGTAGGTGCCGACCTTGTCCAGCACGCCGACGAGCAGCACGGCGGTCGCCGGCCGGGCCTCGGTCGCCGCGTCGGGCAGCCAGGTGTGGACCGGCCACATCGGGGCCTTGACGGCGAAGGCGATGAAGAAGCCGACGAACATGAGCCGTTGCGCGGTGGTGCCGGCGTGCAGTGCACCGGTGAGCTTCTGGACGAGGAAGCCGTCGCTGCCGCCGGGGCCGTAGTGGTAGACGGCGATGACGGCCACGAGCATGACCAGGCCGCCCGCGAGGGAGAACAGGAGGAACTTGACCGCGGCATACTGCCGGCGCGCGCCGCCGTAGGACCCGATGAGGAAGTAGACCGGGATGAGCATGGCCTCGAAGAAGACGTAGAAGAGGAACACGTCGGTTGCCGCGAACACCCCGACCATGAAGGTCTCCAGGACGAGCAACAGCGCGAAGTAGTTCTTCTCCCGGGTCCCGCCCTCGGGCACGTCGTTCCACGCTGCCAGGATGCAGACCGGGGCGAGGACGACCGCCATCAGGATGAGGGCCAGGGCGATCCCGTCGACACCCACGGCATACGAGACCCCGAACTGCGGGATCCACGAGTGCTGCTCGGTGAGCTGGAACTGGTCGGTGGACCCGGTCTTGAACTGCAGGGCGGCGCCGATGGCGAGCACGAGCGTGACGACCGAGAAGCCGAGCGCGACCTGCTTGGCGCGCGCGGCCGGGCCGGGCAGCAGCGCCACGAGGAGCGCACCGATGAGCGGCACCACGCCGATCGCCGTCAGCCAGGGGAACGAGCCGCTCATTTGGGGTCCTCGCGAAGTATCTGGCGGAGCGTAGCGGGGGAAGAACTTCGGGGGGTTCTCATTAGCTCATCACCCACACGAGTCCGAGGATGGCGACGACGCCGGTGAGCATCGTCAGGGCATAGGAGCGGGCGTAGCCGTTCTGGATGCGACGCAGCCGCGAGGACGTGCCGCCGATGAGGGCTGCCAGCCCGCTGACCCCGCCGTCGACGACCTTGCTGTCGCCGTAGACGAGGGAGCGGGTGAGGTGGATGCCGGGCCGCATGAAGAGCCCTTCGTTGAGGGCGTCCTGGTAGAGGTCGCGCCGGGCGGCCTGGGTGAGCAGCGACCCCTTGGGCGCCACCACCGGCACCTCGTCGCGCCAGTAGCGCATCCAGGCGAGCGCAGCCCCGGCGGCGACGAGGACGAGGGTGAGCAGGCTGATCACGAGCGAGGGCAGGACAGGGCCGGCCGCCTCCTCGTGGGTGCCCACCACCGGTTCGAGCCAGGCGGGGAACCCGGCATACCAGAGGATCGCGCCCAGGAACGCCGAGCCGACGGCCAGCACCATCATCGGCACGGTCATGGTCAGTGGCGACTCGTGGGGGTGGGCATCGTCGTTCCAGCGCTTCTTGCCGTGGAAGGTGAGGAAGAACAGGCGCGACATGTAGAACGCGGTGATGCCGGCGCAGATCATCGTCGCGCCGCCGAACACCCAGGGTCGCCAGCCCTCGCCCTCGAACGCGGCCTCGATGATGTGGTCCTTGGAGTAGAACCCGGACAGGAAGGGGAAGCCGATGATGGCCAGCCAACCGAGGCCGAAGGTGACCCAGGTGATCTTCATGGCACCGGAGAGGTTGCCGAAGCGGCGCATGTCGACGTTGTCGTTCATCCCGTGCATCACCGAGCCGGCCCCGAGGAACATCCCGGCCTTGAAGAAGCCGTGGGTCAACAGGTGCAGGATCGCGAAGGCGTAGCCGACCGGTCCGAGCCCTGCGGCGAGCATCATGTAGCCGATCTGGCTCATGGTCGAGGCGGCGAGTGCCTTCTTGATGTCGTCCTTGGCACAGCCGACGACCGCCCCGTACATCAAGGTGATCGCCCCGACGATGGCCACGGCGAGCTGGGCGTTCGGCGCCAGGTTGAAGATGACGTGGCTGCGGACGATGAGGTAGACGCCGGCGGTCACCATGGTTGCCGCGTGGATGAGCGCGGAGACCGGGGTGGGGCCGGCCATGGCGTCGCCGAGCCAGCTCTGCAGCGGGAACTGGGCCGACTTGCCGCAGGCGCCGAGCAGGAGGAGCAGGCCGATCGCCGTGAGCGCACCGGTGCTCGCCTTGGGGGCGCCTGCCTCGACCGAGGCGAAGTCGACGCCGCCGAAGGTGACGAACATCAGCATGATGGCGATGCTCAGCCCGAGGTCACCGACCCGGTTGACGACGAACGCCTTGTTGGCTGCGGTGGCGTATGCCGGGTTGTGGTTCCAGAAGCCGATGAGCAGGTAGGACGCGAGACCGACACCCTCCCAGCCGACGAAGAGGAGCAGGTAGGAGTCGGCGAGGACGAGCAGGAGCATCGCCGCGACGAAGAGGTTGAGGTAGGCGAAGAACCGGCGCTTGTCAGGGTCGTGCGCCATGTAGCCCAGGGAGTAGACGTGGATGAGCGACCCGACGAACGTCACGAGCAGGACGAAGGACACCGACAGCTGGTCGACGAGGATGCCCGCGTCCAGGTTGAACCCGCCGGCGGGGATCCAGTGAAAGAGCAGCTTGTGCAGCTCGCGGTGCTCGGGGTCGTTGCCGAGGAGCTGGAAGAACACGACGGCACCGACGCCGAAGGCCGCCCAGGACAGGCCGGTGGCCAGCGCCGGTCCGAACTTGTCGGTCCGCTTGCCCCCGAGGAGCAGGATCGCGGCGCCGAGCAGCGGCAGCGCGACGAGCAGCCACGCGACGCCGGCGGCGCCGGTAGCGGGCAGCGCGCCCTCGGTGTGGGTCATCAGGGTGTGCAACTCTGGCTCCTTCTAGAGCTTCAGCAGGTTGGCATCGTCGACGGAGGCCGACCGGCGGGCACGGAAGATGGCCATGATGATCGCCAGCCCGACGACGACCTCGGCGGCCGCGACGACCATGACGAACAGGGCGATGGCCTGGCCGTCGAGGGCGCCGCGCATCCGGGCGACGGTGACGAAGACCAGGTTGGACGCGTTGAGCATGAGCTCGACACCCATGAAGACGACGATCGCGTTGCGGCGGACGAGGACGGTCGCCCCGCCGATCGCGAACAGGATGATCGCCAGGTAGATGTAGTTGGCCAGGTTGCTCATCGGTCGCGGCCCTCCTCGATCTCGGACTCGACGGTGTGCTCGGCGTCGACGAACCGGGTCGGCACGGCGACCTGGTCGCGGGAGGCGAGGACACGCGAGGTGGACAGCTCGGCCGGAGTGCCGTCGGGCAGCAGGGCCGGGGTGTCGACGGCGTTGTGCCGGGCGTAGACACCGGGGGCCGGCAGGCCGGCGACGTTGACGTTGTCGCGGATCCGCCGGACCGACCAGTCGCGCTGGCTCGGCGCGGCGCCGAGCCGCTCGCGGTGGGCGAGGACCATGGCTCCGAGCGCGGCGGTGATGAGCAGCGCGCTCGTCACCTCGAACGCCCACACGTAGCGGCCGAAGATCAGGTTGGCGAGCCCGTTGACGTTGCCGACCGAGTCGTTGGTCGACACCACGCCGTCGGAGGTGCCGAAGTGGACCTTGCCGACGACCCCGATGAGCAGCGCGAGCAGCCCGAGGGTGAGCACGACCGCCGCCCACTTCTGGCCCTTGATCGTCTCCACCAGGCTGTCGGAGGAGTCGACGCCGACGAGCATGAGGACGAAGAGGAACAGCATCATGACGGCGCCGGTGTAGACGAAGATCTGGATGACGCCGAGGAACGGCGCGCCCTCGCCGAGGTAGAACATGCCGAGGGCGATCATCACGACCGCCATGCCGAGGGCCGCGTGCACGGCCTTCTTGGCGAACAAGAGGCCAAGAGCCGACAGGACCGCCAGCGGCCCCATGACCCAAAAGAGAATCTGCTCTCCGCCACCCATCAGGCGTCGCCCTCCTCTGCTCGGGCCACATCGGCCGCGACGTCGGCCACTACCTCGGCCGCGACATACTCGCGCTGGGCCTCGGTGCCCGAGACCACCTTGCCCAGGTAGTAGTCCCGCTCCTCCAGGCCCGCGACCATCGGGTGCGGTGGCTGGACCATGCCCTCCTGGAGGGGGGCGAGCAGCTGGTCCTTGGTGAAGATCAGGTCAGCCCGGTTGTCGTCGGCCAGCTCGTAGAAGTTGGTCATCGTGAGAGCCCGGGTCGGGCAGGCCTCGATGCACAGGCCGCAGAAGATGCAGCGCAGGTAGTTGATCTGGTAGATCTTCCCGAACCGCTCGCCCGGGCTGAACCGCCCGGTGCCGCCGTCCTCGAACGGGGTGTCGTCGTTGCTGGCGCCCTCGACGAAGATCGCGTCGGCCGGGCAGGCCCAGGCGCACAGCTCGCAGCCGACGCACTTCTCCAGGCCGTCGGGGTGCCGGTTGAGCTGGTGCCGGCCGTGGAAGCGCTTCTGGGTGGGGCGCTTCTCCTCGGGGTACTCCTCGGTGTAGACCTTCCGGAACATCGTCGCGAAGGTGACGCCGAAGCCGCCGACCGGGGCGAACAGGTCGGAGAAGAAGCCGGACTTGTTGTCCTCAGCCATGCTGGTCCTCCTTGCTCGTCAGGGTGGGGGTCGCGGCGGTGGCCGCTGGCTCACGCAGCCGCTGGCCGGGCAGCGGAGGGACGGGGAACCCTCCGGCATACGGGTCGACCTCATCGGGTCGTATGCCGGACTCGGCTGCCTTGGCCTCCTGCTTGCCCTCCCAGATCCAGGTCGCGAGCAGCGCGGTGGCGGCGACGACGACGATGAGGGCGAGGGTCGAGTAGGGAATCTCGCGGCCCAGGATGTGCAGCTTCGCGTCGCCGAGCCAGCCGTTGTTGGCCCCGCGGATGAAGGCGACGAGGACGACCCAGCCGAGGGTGACCGGGATGAGGAACTTCCAGCCGAAGCGCATGAACTGGTCGTAGCGGGTGCGGGGCAGCGAGCCGCGCAGCCAGACGAAGAAGAACATGAAGATCCAGAGCTTGATGGTGAACCAGAGGATGCCCCACCAGCCGTGGTTGAACATGCCGTCGTTGATCGCCGAGATGCCGGGAGGTGCCTGCCAGCCGCCGAGGAACATCGTGGTGGCCAGGGCCGCGACGGTGAACATGTTGACGTACTCGCCGAGGAAGAACATCGCGAACTTCAGCGAGGAGTACTCGGTGTGGAAGCCACCGGTCAGCTCGCCCTCGCCCTCGGCGAGGTCGAACGGGAGCCGGTTGGTCTCGCCGACCATGGTGATGACGTAGATGAAGAAGGAGAGGAACGCCGGGACGATGTGCCACAGCGACTTCTGCGCCGCGACGATGCCCGAGGTCGACATCGAGCCGGAGTAGAGGAAGACGGCGACGAGCGACAGGCCCATGGCGATCTCGTAGGAGATGACCTGAGCGGTCGAGCGGAGCCCACCGAGCAGGGGGTAGGTCGAGCCGGACGACCAGCCGGCCAGGACGATGCCGTAGACGCCGACGCCGGCGACGGCGAGGACGAGGAGCACCGCGACGGGCAGATCGGTGAGCTGTAGCGGGGTGAGGTGCCCGAACATCCACACCGACGGGCCGAGCGGCATGATCGCGAAGGACACAAAGGCCGCGGCCCCTGCGATGGCCGGGGCCGCCATGAACACGATCTTGTCGGCGTTCTTGGGCGTCAGGTCTTCCTTGAGCGCCAGCTTCACGCCGTCGGCGAGGGTCTGGAGCAGGCCGAACGGGCCGGTCCGGTTCGGGCCGGGCCGCTGCTGCATCCGGCCGATGACGCGGCGCTCGAACCAGATGACGAGGAGCGTCGACACCAGCAGGTAGACGAAGATGAGCAGCGCCTTGGCGAGCGAGAGCCACCACGGGGTGTCGCTGAAGTCGGCCGTCGGGTTGCCGGTGCCACTGCCGCCGATCATCGGCACGTATGCCGGGAGCGCGGCGAGGGCGTGCAGGGCGCTCATGCGGTGGTCCCCTTCGAGACGGTGACGACGCTGCCGGAGTCGGCGCCGAGTGTGGCCCGGACGGCCGAGCCGGCCGAGTTGGTCGGGAGCCAGACGACGTGGTCGACCATGTCGCTCACGGCGACCGGCGCGGTGATCGTGCCGTGGTCGGTGGCGATGGTGACCTCCTCGCCCTCGACGACGCCCAGGCCGACGGCGGTGGCGACGGACACCTTGGCCACGGTCCGGTGCGCGGTGCCGGCGAGGAACTTCTCGCCGTCCTGCATCCGGCCCTGGTCCAGGAGGTAGGCCCAGGTGGCGAGGACGAGCTGATGGTCGCCCGGGCTCGGCACGGCATCGGAGGACACCGTCGGCGCAGCCGCACGGGCCCCGGTCCACGGACCGAGCTCGGCCAGCTCGGCCCGGATCTCACGCTCGGTGCGGGTGCCCAGGAACTCACCGAGCTCGGCGCTCACCATGTCCAGGACCCGGTGGTCGCTGAGGAAGCCGGTCTGCAGTGCCGCGTCGAAGGACCGGACCCTCCCCTCCCAGTCGACGAACTGGCCGGCCTTCTCGGCGTGCGCCGCGACGGGCAGGACGACGTCGGCGACCTCGGTGACCGCGGAGGAGCGCAGCTCCAGGGAGACGACGAAGGCCTTGGCGAGGGCCGCGGTGGCGTCGGGCGAGCCGATGTCGGCCGGGTCGACGCCTCCGACGACGAGGGCACCGAGCTCACCGGATGCTGCCGCGGCAAGGATGCCGGCCGTGTCGCGACCCACCGCGGTGGGCAGGTCGTCGACACCCCAGACACCGGCCACCTGCGAGCGGGCCTCGGCACTGTCGGCCGGACGCCCACCGGGCAGGAGCGAGCCGATGGCGCCGGTCTCGAGCGCACCGCGCTCGCCGGCCCGCCGGGGCACCCAGGCCAGCCTGGCTCCGGTGGACGCGGCCAGAGCAGCGGCGGAGGAGAGCCCGCCGGGGACGGTGGCGAGCCGCTCGCCGACGAGGACGATCGCGCCGTCGCCCTTGAGCGCCTGGCTCGCAGCCTTCATTGCGTCGGAGTCGCCCGAGCCGTCGGCCAGGGCGTCGAGCACCTCGGCCTCGGTGCCGGGGGCGGCCGGGATGAAGGTGGCGCCCAGCTTGGCCGAGCCGCGGGTGAGGACCGGCGACACGGCATACACCGCGGTCTTGCTCTTGCGGGACGCCTTGCGCAGGCGCAGGAAGACGATCGGGCTCTCGTCCTCGGGCTCGAAGCCGACGAGGACGACGGCCTTGGCGCGCTCGAGGTCGGTGTAGGTGACCGCTCCCCCGTCGGGCCCGGTGGCGACGACGTTGCTCGCCAGGAAGGCGGCCTCCTCGGCCGAGTGCGGGCGCGCCCGGAAGTCGATGTCGTTGGTGCCCAGGGCGACCCGCGCGAACTTGCCGTAGGCGTAGGCGTCCTCGGCGCTGACCCGTCCACCGACGAGCACGCCCGCCTTGGTGCCCTTGAGGCCATCGGCGGCGGCCGCGAGTGCCTCGGGCCAGGACGCAATGCGCAGCTGGCCGTCCTCGCCACGGACCATCGGGAACTCGACCCGGTCACCGACCGAGGTGTAGGTGAACGCCCAGCGACCCTTGTCGCAGTTCCAGAAGTCGTTGACGGCCTCGTCGAGGATGGCCATCCGGCGCAGCACGGTGCCGCGGCGGTGGTCGGTGCGGATCGCGCACCCGGAGGCGCAGTGCTCGCAGACGCTCTTGGTCGACACCAGGTCGAACGGCCGGGACCGGAAGCGGTAGGCCGAGCCGGTCAGCGCACCGACCGGGCAGATCTGGACCGTGTTGCCCGAGAAGTAGGACTCGAACGGCTGCTCCTCGTAGATGCCGACCTGCTGGAGCGCGCCGCGCTCGACGAGGGCGATGAACGGGTCCCCGGCGACCTGGTCGGAGAAGCGGGTGCAGCGCGCGCAGAGCACGCAGCGCTCGCGGTCGAGGAGAACCTCGGAGGAGATGTTGATCGGCTTGGGGTAGGTCCGCTTGACGTCCTCGAAGCGGGAGACCGCGCGGCCGTTGCTCATGGCCTGGTTCTGCAGGGGGCACTCGCCGCCCTTGTCACACACCGGGCAGTCGAGCGGGTGGTTGACGAGGAGCAGCTCCATGACGCCCTGCTGGGCCTTGTCGGCGCCGGGCGAGGTGTACTGGGTGTTGACGACCATGCCCTCGGCGACGGTCATCGTGCAGGACGCCTGCGGCTTCATCCGGCCGGGAGGGCCCTGCATCTGGCGGGGCTCACCGGGCTTGCCGTCGGGGCCGGGCGGGCCGGGCATGGCGACCTCGACGAGGCACTGCCGGCAGGCTCCCATCGGCTCCAGGGCCGGGTGGTCGCAGAAGCGCGGGATCTCGATCCCGGCCTCCTCGGCGGCCCGGATGATGAGCGTGCCCTTGGGCACGCTCACCGGGATGCCGTCGATGGTGAGGCTGACGCCGTCCGGCTTGGGCGCCACCGCGGCGTCGGGGCTGGTGGTGACGGTCATGCGGACACGTGCTCCTTGGCGAACAGGGTCGAGGCGTCGCGGTCGAAGGGGCAGCCGCCGGTGGCGAGGTGGGCGAGGTACTCGTCACGGAAGTACTGGATGCTGCTCGTGATCGGGCTGGTCGCGCCGTCACCGAGGGCGCAGAACGACCGGCCGAGGATGTTGTCGCAGATGTCGAGCAGCTTGTCGAGGTCCTCCTCGCTGCCCTCCCCGTGCTCGAGGCGCCCGAGGATCTGCTTCATCCACCAGGTGCCCTCGCGGCACGGGGTGCACTTGCCACAGGACTCGTGCTTGTAGAAGTCGGTCCACCGGTCGACGGCCCGCACGACGCACGTCGTGTCGTCGAAGATCTGCAGGGCGCGGGTGCCGAGCATCGAGCCGGCCGCACCGACCGACTCGAAGTCGAGCGGCACGTCGACGTGCTCGGCCGTGAAGAGCGGTGTCGAGGAGCCACCCGGGGTCCAGAACTTGATCGGGTGGTTGGGGTCGCGCATGCCGCCGGCCATGTCGATCAGCTCGCGCAGGGTGATACCGAGCGGGGCTTCGTACTGGCCGGGCTTGGTGACGTGCCCGGAGAGGCTGAAGATGCCGAAGCCCTTGGACTTCTCGGTACCCATCGCGGCGAACCACTCGTCGCCGTGCAGCACGATCGGCGGGATCGAGGCGATCGACTCGACGTTGTTGATGACGGTCGGTCGCGCGTAGAGACCGGAGACGGCCGGGAACGGGGGCTTCAGGCGCGGTTGGCCGCGGCGACCCTCGAGGCTGTCGAGCAGCGCGGTCTCCTCGCCACAGATGTAGGCGCCGGCGCCTGCGTGGACGGTGATGTCCAGGTCGAAGCCGGAGCCGTGGATGTTCTTGCCCAGGTGGCCCGCGGCATACGCCTCCTCGACCGCGCGCAGCAGCCGCCGGTAGACGTGGACGACCTCACCACGCAGGTAGATGAAGGCGTGGTTGCAGCCGATCGCGTAGGAGGTGATGACGCAGCCCTCGATGAGGAACTGCGGGGCGGCCATCATGAGCGGGATGTCCTTGCAGGTGCCCGGCTCGGACTCGTCGGCGTTGACGACGAGGTAGCGGGGGCCGCCGTCCGGCGGGGGCAGGAAGGACCACTTCATGCCGGTGGGGAACCCGGCTCCCCCGCGGCCACGGAGCCCGGAGTTCTTCGTCATGTCGATGAGCGTCTTGGGATCCAGGGCGAGCGCCTTGTCCAGGGCCTGGTAGCCCTCGTTGCGCACGTAGGTCTCCAGGGTCCAGGACTGCGGGTCGTCCCAGAACTTCGTGAGGATCGGCGTCAGCGTCGTGCTCATGACTGGTCCTTCCCATCGGCGGGGTCGGTCTGGTCCTGGGTGCGGTTGCGGTCGAGCGCGTCGGTGAAGCCGGCGGCGACCGCCGCGGCGGCGTCCTTGAACCAGACCTCGGGCCGGGTCCGTCGGTACCAGGGTGAGCTGGGGGCGTGGAAGAGCATCGAGCTGGCGTTGCCCTTGACGTCCCACCCCGCCGGGCCGCTGCCGTCGGCGGCCGGCTTGGCCGATCCCTCCCCGTGGCCGCCGTCCTCGTGGCTGCCCCGGTCGGTCGCCTTCTCCTGGCTCGCGGCGGCGGCGAGGAGGTCGCTGCGGGAGACCGTGGCCCCGGCGTCGTCATCGTCGTCGTATGCCGGTCCGCCGGCTCCACCGCGCGCGACGAGGTTGATCCGGGCGACGGTGGCCTCGTCGACGTCGCTGGTGGCCTCGGCCTCGGGCTCGGGCTCGGGCTCCGGCGCGGGTACGGGCTCGGGCTCCTGCTGCGCCTCGGCGAAGAGGGTCGGCTGCTCGGTCTCGGCCTCGATGGCTCGGTCCTCGGCGTTGTCGGCGAGGACTCCCTCCGGCGTCGCCTCACCGACGGCCTCCTCGGCGGCGGTCGCCGCGTCGTCGGCAGCCGTCCGGGACTCCTCCTCGTGCGCCGCCTCGGCGAGCACCTCCGGGGCGATGCCGACGCCGGCGCCGGTGACCTCGGCCCGCTCGACGGCAGCGGTCGGGTGCAGCGTCTCGGGCTCGACCGCCTGCTCCTCAGCGGCCTCCTCAGCCTTGGACTCGATCTCGCCGGTGGCCTTGGCCTCGGCGGTGTCGACGGCCGCCTCCTGGGCCGGCGTCTCCTCGTCGGCGACGACCTGCTCGGCGCTCGGCTCCCCCGGCGCGGTCCAGCCGTTGGCGTGGGCCAGCTCCAGGCCCACGAGCGAGGCCGGCCCGGCTCCGACGCCCTGGTCGGCGAGGCCGTCGCTGAACCCGGCGAGGGTCCGCGACACCTGCTTGAAGGTGCACACCTTGTCGGGCCCACGGCTGGGCCGGACGTCCTTGCCCGCGCGCAGGTCGTCGACGAGCTGCTTGGTCGACTCAGGCGTCTGGTTGTCGAAGAACTCCCAGTTGGCCATGACGACCGGCGCGAAGTCGCAGGCCGCGTTGCACTCGACCCGCTCGAGGGTGATCTTGCCGTCGGCGGTCGTCTCGTCGTGACCGATGCCGAGGTGGTCGGAGACCTCGTCCCAGATCCGGTCGCCGCCCATGATCGCGCAGAGGGTGTTGGTGCAGACGCCGACGGTGTATTCACCGTTGGGGTGGCGCTTGTACTGGGTGTAGAACGTCGCGACGCCGGAGACCTCGGCCGTCGACAGGTCGAGGACCTCGGCGCAGAAGTCGATGCCGCGACCGGTCACGTAGCCGTCGACGGACTGGACGAGGTGGAGCAGGGGCAGCAGCGCCGAGCGCTTCTGCGGGTAGCGCGCGATGACCTGCTCGGCATCCGCCTGCAGCGACGCGAGGACGTCACCGGCATACGGCTCCTTGGACTCCGCGGAGACGGTGAGGTGACCGGCAGCGGTCTGCAATCCGTAGTGCTCGGCCATCAGCGGTCGACACCTCCCATGACGGGGTCGATGGAGGCGACGGCGACGATGACGTCGGCGATCTGGCTGCCTTCGCACATCGCGGCCGTGGCCTGCAGGTTGTTGAAGGACGGCTCGCGGAAGTGCACCCGGAAGGGCCGGGTGCCGCCGTCGGACACCGCGTGGCAGCCGAGCTCGCCCTTGGGGCTCTCGATCGCGACGTAGGTCTGGCCGGCCGGGACCCGGAAGCCCTCGGTGACCAGCTTGAAGTGGTGGATGAGGGACTCCATCGAGGTGCCCATGATCTCGCGGATGTGGTCCAGGGAGTTGCCCTGGCCGTCGCCGCTCACCGACAGCTGGGCCGGCCAGCCGATCTTCTTGTCCTCGACCATGACCGGACCGGAGCCCTTGGCCAGCCGGTCGACGCACTGCTCGACGATCTTGAGCGACTGGTACATCTCGTCCAGGCGGATCCGGAGGCGACCGTAGGCGTCGCACGACTCACGCGTGACGACGTCGAAGTCGTAGGTCTCGTAGCCGCAGTAGGGGGCCAGCTTGCGCAGGTCGTGCGGCAGCCCCGCGGACCGCAGCACCGGGCCGGTCATGCCGAGCGCGATGCAGCCGGTGAGGTCGAGGTAGCCGACGTCCTGCATCCGGCCCTTGAGGATGGGGTTCTGGTTCATGAGCAGCTCGAGCTCGCCAACACCCTTGCGCACCAACGGAATCGTCTCGCGGATCTTGTCGATCGCGCCGTGCGGCAGATCCTGGGCGACACCGCCTGGGCGGATGTAGGCGTTGTTCATGCGCAGGCCGGAGAGCATCTCGAAGATCGACAGGATCCGCTCGCGCTCCCGGAAGCCGACGGTCATGACCGTGGTCGCGCCCATCTCCATGCCGCCGGTGCCCATGCACACGAGGTGCGAGGTGATCCGGTTGAGCTCCATCATCATCACCCGGATGACCGAGGCACGCTCGGGGATCTGGTCGGTGACGCCGAGCAGCTTCTCGACCGCGAGGCAGTAGACGGCCTCGTTGAACAGCGGCATGACGTAGTCCATGCGGGTCGCGAAGGTCACGCCCTGGGTCCAGGTGCGGAACTCCATGTTCTTCTCGATGCCGGTGTGCAGGTAGCCGATTCCCGCGCGGGCCTCGGTGACCGTCTCGCCGTCGAGCTCGAGGATGAGCCGCAGCACGCCGTGGGTCGAGGGGTGCTGCGGGCCCATGTTGACGACGATCCGCTCCTCGTGGAGCGAGGTCGCCTCGTCGACGAGGCTCTCCCAGTCACCGCCCTGGACGTTGTAGACCGCCGCGCCGGCAGCGTCCTGCTCGTCGGCGACCGAGGTCGCGAAGATGTCGCTCGCGAGCTCGGGCCCGCCGTCGGCGCTCTCGTAGGTGTCCGATGTCGTCGCACTCATCGGGGTCCCCGCGAAGTATCGGAGCAGGGTCCCACGCTCTGCGTGGGCCGAAGGAGCGAAGAACTTTGTGGGGTGATCATCAGCTGTACGACCTCCGCTGGTCCGGCGGCGGAACGGTGCCGCCCTTGTACTCCACGGGAATCCCGCCGAGCGGGTAGTCCTTGCGTTGCGGGTGGCCCGGCCAGTCGTCGGGCATGAGGATCCGGGTGAGGGCCGGGTGGCCGTCGAAGATGATCCCGAACATGTCCCACGCCTCGCGCTCGTGCCAGTCGTTGGCGGGGTAGATCGCGACGATCGAGGGGATGTGGCGGTCGGAGTCCGGGGCGGTCACCTCGACGCGCACCCGCCGGCCGCCGTGGGTGATCGACATGAAGTTGTATGCCGCGTGCAGCTCGGCGCCCGCGTCGTCCGGGTAGTTGACGCCGCCCACACCCAGGCACAGCTCGAACCGGAGGGCCGGGTCGTCACGCAGCGCACGGCATACGGCCAGCAGGTGCTCGCGACGCACGAAGAGGGTGAGCTCGCCACGGTCGACGACCACTCGCTCGACGGCCTCCCCGAAGGAGGCGTCGCCACCCACCAGCGCGGTCTCTAGCCGGTCGGCGATCTCGTCGAAGTAGGAGCCGTAGGGGCGAACTGCCGCAGCGGGGAACAGGATCGGCACGACGAGCCCGCCGTAGCCGGAGGTGTCCTGGCCGTCGTTGGCGCCGAACATCCCGTGCCGGACGCCGATCTGGACCGGGTCCGGGACGGTGCCGGGAGCCGCGGGGAGGTTGTCCGGCTCCTGGTCCTCCGCCGGCTGCGGGGTCGTGTCACTCATGCGAGGAGGTTCTTTCCGGCGGGGGCGACCAGCGCACCGACGTGGGCCAGGTGGTCATGGGTCGGCGCCATCAGGCTGGTCGGGGTCGCGGCAAGGGCGGCGGCCTCGGCGGCACGGGCCGCCTTGACCCGGTTGACGCCGAGCTTGGAGTGCTGGATCTGGTCGTGCAGGACCAGGATCGCGTTGAGCAGCATCTCCGGGCGGGGCGGACAGCCCGGGAGGTAGACGTCGACCGGGATGATGTGGTCGACGCCCTGGACGATCGCGTAGTTGTTGAACATGCCGCCGGAGCTGGCGCAGACACCCATCGAGATGACCCACTTGGGCTCGGGCATCTGGTCGTAGACCTGCCGGACGACCGGCGCCATCTTCTGGGAGACCCGGCCCGCGACGATCATCAGGTCGGCCTGGCGCGGCGTCGCCGAGAACCGCTCCATGCCGAACCGGGCGATGTCGTAGTCGGGCGTGCCGACGGCCATCATCTCGATGGCGCAGCAGGCCAGGCCGAAGGTGGCCGGCCACACCGAGCTCTTGCGCATGTAGCCGGCGACCGCCTCGACGGTCGTCAGCAGGAAGCCTGCGGGAAGCTTCTCCTCGATACCCATGTCTGTCGTGAGCCTCTCAGTCCCAGTCGAGCCCGCCGCGGCGCCACACGTAGGAGTAGGCGACGAAGACGGTGAGGATGAACAGCACCATCTCGACGAGCGCGAAGAGTCCGAGCTTGTCGAAGGCTGTGGCGAACGGGTAGAGGAAGACACTCTCCACGTCGAAGATGATGAACAGCATCGCGGTCAGGTAGTACTTGATCGGCACCTTGCCTCCGCCGGAGGCCTGCGGGGTGGGCTCGATGCCGCACTCGTAGGCGTCGACCTTGGCCCGGTTGTAGCGCTTCGGACCGGTCAGCCCGGCGATGAGTACGGAGAAGACCGCGAAGCCGCCGCCGAGGGCGACGAGGAACAACAGCGGGATGTAGGGGCTGGTCATCGGCGAACAACTCCCCTTCCTGGACGTGACGTGGCTCTCACTCTATTGCCCTCCGTATGCCGCGCGCAGAAGGGCCACGCGGGCCGGCCGGGGGCGCGACCGGACCACCCGGCATACGACGGATCAGGCATTGGGCGCCAGCCTGGACATCGCGTTGACGAGCCGGTCGTCGGCGTGGCCGCCGCGGGGTTCGGCGAGGTTGGCCATGATCTTCAGGAGCAGCCGCATGAGGGCGGTGCGGGGCAGGCCGTACTTCGTCGCGAGCCGCATGACCTCGGGGTGGCCGATGGCGTGGGCGAACCAGCGGCCGAGGGTGAAGTAGCCGCCGAGCTCGTCCTTCATCACCGTGGTGTAGCCGTGCAGCACGCGGTCCCGCTCGGCGATGGTCGGGCGGGCGAGCGCCTGGACGATGACCTCGGCGCCGACCCGGGCGGCCTCGAGGGCGTAGTCGATGCCCTCGCCGTTGAACGGGTTGACCATGCCGCCGGCGTCGCCGACGAGGAGGAGGCCATCGGCATACAGAGGCGTGCGGTTGAAGCCCATCGGGAGGGCGGCGCCGCGGATCGGGCCGGCGCTCTCGTCGTGGGTGAAGGACCAGGAGTCGCCGAGGTCCTCGACCCAGCGACGCATGACGTCCTTGTAGTCGGTGTTGCCGTAGGCCGCGCTGGTGTCCAGGATGCCGAGACCGACGTTGGCCCGGCCGTCCTCGAGCGGGAAGATCCAGCCGTAGCCGGGCATGAGCATCCGGCGGCCGTTGTCGTCGGTCGTCCAGAGCTCGAGGTGGGACTCGAGGTAGTCGTCGCGTCGCGGGGTGTCGTAGTAGGCCCGGACCGCAGTGGCCATCACCCGGTCGGCGCGCTTGGGCCGTCCGGCGGCGACGGCGAGCCTTGAGGAGACCCCGTCCGAGGCGATGACGACCGGGGCGTGGAAGGTGCGGGTCTCGCCGGTCGCGCGGCCGCGGTCGTCGAGGACCTTGGCGGTGACGCCGTTGACCCGGCCGCTGTCGTCGCGGATCGGGGCGGTGACGCTGGTGCGCTCGTGCAGCTTGGCGCCGCGGGTCTGCGCGTGGCGGGCGATCGCCTCGTCGAGCTGGGCCCTCGTGCGGACCATCCCGTATGCCGGGAAGTGGTCGGTCGTCGGCCAGTCGAGCGTGAGCGTGTGGCCGCCGCCGAGAATCCGCAGGCCCTTGGTGCGCTGCCACCCGGTCGTGTCGACGCCGAGGTGGATGAGCTCGCGCACGGCGCGCGGCGTGAGGCCGTCACCGCAGATCTTGTCGCGAGGGAAGGCGGCCTTGTCGAGGAGGAGGACGTGGCGACCGGCGGCGGCGAGGTTTGCCGCGGTCGCGCTGCCGCCGGGGCCGGCACCGACAACGATGACATCTGCGGACTCGGTCGCATCGGTCATGTCGTGGGGCACCTCCCGTCGTCGTCGAGCCGGCTTGTGAATGTCTTCACGAATCAGTCGGCGAGTCTATTCCCGGCCGGGCGCGCCCGCTCCACTTAGGTGCCCCTTACCTCACCCCCCGTCTCACCCCTGCGGGCGCCCCCGCCCCGGACGGACTTTCCCGCCCCATCCGGGAAAGTCATCTTCGCAAGGGATATCAACCCTTGCCTACCTGGGGTTTCCCGCCCCATCCGGGAAAGTCATCTTCGCAAGGGATATCAACCCTTGC
>Ga0073909_10000052_pt1 | contig 44182 bp, 47 predicted proteins | sample Coa_R1_6_FD_66439 | JGI IMG/M metagenome (GOLD analysis project Ga0073909, IMG submission 66439) | Surface soil microbial communities from Centralia Pennsylvania, which are recovering from an underground coalmine fire. - Coalmine... | ecosystem: Environmental > Terrestrial > Soil > Unclassified... | reverse complement strand
CACCACACCCGCAACCTCCCGAGGAGCCCACTCATGTCCGTCCGTCCCCACCTCGCCCGTGTCGGCCTGCTCGCGCTGGCCCTCAGCCCGCTCGGGGCCGCCCCCGCCCTCGCCGCCCCGGCCCACACCTCGACGCCGGCCCATCAGCAGAACGCCCCGCACGACGTCGGTGCGGTCTTCGTCCAGACCGACGACCCGACCGGCAACCACGTCGTCGCGTACGCCCGTCGCGCCGACGGCACGCTCCGGGCGCAGGGCAGGTATGCCACCGGCGGTGTCGGCGGGGTCCTCGCCGGCTCGGTCGTGGACCACCTCGCGTCCCAGGGAGCCGTCCAGCTCGACCGCGCCCACCACCTCCTCTACGTCGTCAACGCGGGCAGCAACACGGTCAGCGTCTTCCACCAGGACGGCACGAGGCTGCGGCTGGGCCAGGTGATCTCCTCCGGCGGTGACTTCCCGGTCAGCATCGCCGTCTCCCACGACGTCGTCTACGTCCTCAACGCGCGCTCCGGTGGCTCCATCCAGGGCTTCGTGGTCGACCACGGGCGCCTGGTCCGGGCCGCCGGGCGGCACGCGGAGCTCGGGCTGGCGCAGGTGAGCCCCGAGTTCACCCACACCCCCGGGCAGGTGTCGATCACGCCCGACGGGTCTCATGTCCTCGTCACGACCAAGGCGGCCAGCAACTCCGTCCTCGTCTGGCGGCTGGGTCATCGCGGCGCCCTGCTCGGGTCACCGACGGTGACCGAGCTCCCGGGCACCGTCCCGTTCGCCGCGGCATACGACCCGGCGGGGCATCTCGCCCTCGCCGAGGCCGGGACCAACAGCGTCGCGACCTTCCGGGTGCGCGCCGACGGCACCCTGAAGGCCCTGTCCACCGCAGCCACCGGCCAGGCCGCGACCTGCTGGATCGTGGAGGTGAAGGGCACGGCATACGCCTCCAACGCGGGTAGCGCCTCGGTGAGCGGCTTCCGGTTCGGTCCGCACGGGTCCCTGACGGCGCTCGGCGACACCGGGACCGACGCCGGCACGGTCGATGCCACGGCCACCCCGGACGGACGCTTCCTCTATGTCCAGGCGGGGGCGAGCGGGATCGTCGACGGCTACCGGGTCGGGGCGGGCGGGCGGCTCACCCCGATCGGTGCCGTCACGGTCCCGGACGCCGCCGGCGCGGAGGGCATCGCCGCCCTCTAGGAGCGCTCGTCGGCGACCATCGTGGCCGTCTCGGTCACCTGGTCGCTGACGACCTCCACGACCTTGACCGGCATACCGGGTCGAGCATGCGCGAACCAGAACGTCGTCACGTCCGCACCGTCCCGGACGTCGTAGCGCAGGCAGTCCAGGTCACCCAGCGGCGTCGTGATCCGTTCCGGCGCAACGGTACTCGTCGCCGCTGGGAACCCGGCATGTCGCTGCAGCGCCAGCCATGGAACGGTCGAGACCGCCCGCTCGCCGTCGATGACGCCGTCGACGGACTCGACCCACCGCTCGTAGAGACAGCCGTCAGCCGTGTGCTCGCCGAACCGGCTGACCCGCACGTATGCCGCCCCGTCGGCCGGCTCGACGAGGGTGCGGCAGCTGCGGCCGGGCGGACAGCCGTCGCGGATCTCGTCAGCGCTGAACGGGGTGGGCAGCAGGTCAGGGGCGAGGAGGTGCGGGTCGTCGGCGGGGTTCACGCCCACCAGCATGCCGACACCACGATGTCGCTGGGAGAGAATGGCGCCATGAAGGCACGCGTCACGTCGATCCACACCTACCCGGTCAAGGACGAGCCCGGCACCGACCTCGCAGAGTGTCTCGTCGAGGACGGCGGCCTGGCCGGCGACCGCCGCAAGAAGGCGCCGGTCTACCTCGTGGCCACCGAGCAGCAGGTCCGGACGACCCGGGCCAACTTCGTCCTGGACACGACGGCCGCCGAGATCACCGCGGCCATCGGCAGTGCCGTCAAGATCGGGGATGCGGTTCTCGGCCTAGGTAGCACGACCGGTACCTGCTCCGGTTCGTATGCCGATGTGCTGCGTCCGGGGGTCGTGCGGGTCGGCGACCTCGTGGAGCCGTGGACCGAGGACGAGGCGCTCTAGCCGCCCCACACCTCGGCGAGCCCGCGCCAGGCCAGGTCGGTGAGGGTCGCGCACAGCTCCTGACGCGGTCGGCCGTGCAGTGCGCTGCCCGGGCGCAACCAGTCGTCGGCGGCGGCCCGGACCATGCCGACCAGGGCCGCGGCCCAGACCGGGGCGACGCCGGTCGGGGCCCCGGCACCATCGAGCGCGCTGCCGAGGATGTCGGCCATCCGGGCCGTCACCCGTACCGGGAGGCCGCCGGCGTCGAGGTGGCTGCGGCGGTCGTCCGGGTCGAGCATCGGCGTCGCCACGATGAACCGGTAGAGCTCGGGGTCGCGCTCGACGAGGTCCAGATAGGTGTCGATCGCGGCCTCGAGGACGTCACGTCCCACCGGAGCGTCATGGGGTACAAGGGCGGCAGGGCGGGTCAACGCCCGGGCCAGCGACGCGCGCAGGTGCTCGTCGACGTGCTCGGCGACCGCGGCATACAGGCCGGTCCGGTCGGTGAAGTGCCGGTAGATGACGGTCTTGGAGGTCCCCGCCGTTGCCGCGATCTCGTCCATCCCGACCCCTGCGCCATGCGTGCGGATCGCCTGGATCGTCGCGTTGACCAGCTCGCCTCGTCGCTGGGCGCGGTGCTGGTCCCAGCGGGTGCTGCGGCCGTCCGTGGTCGTGGTCACACGTGCGACCGTAGCAGGGCAGGAGGGTACCTGCTACCGTCGGTTACATATAAGTGCGCGGTCGCACCAGCGGCGCCGGCGCCAGCCCAGACCACCCCTTCAGGAGACATCCCGTGGCTACCACCCCGCGTCGCGCCGCCATCCTCGGCGGCAACCGGATCCCTTTCGCCCGCCAGAACGGCGCGTACGCCAAGGCCTCCAACCAGGACCTGCTCACCGCCACCCTGGACGGGCTCGCGGCCCGCTTCGGCCTGGCCGGGACGCACCTCGACGAGGTCGTCGCCGGCGCCGTGCTCAAGCACAGCCGCGACTTCAACCTCACCCGCGAGTCGGTCCTCGGCAGCGCACTGTCTCCCACGACCCCGGCATACGACATCCAGCAGGCCTGCGGCACCGGCCTGGAGGCCGCTATCCTCGTCACCAACAAGATCGCCCTCGGGCAGGTCGACTCCGGGATCGCCGGCGGAGTCGACTCCAGCTCGGACGCCCCCATCGCCCTCAACGAGGACTTCCGCCAGACCCTGCTCGCCGCCAACCGGGCCAAGACGACGGGGCAGAAGGCCAAGGCACTGACCAGGTTCCGGCCCCAGCAGCTGCTGCCCTCGATCCCGCAGAACACCGAGCCCCGCACCGGCCTGTCGATGGGCGAGCACATGGCCATCACGGCAGCCACGTGGGGGATCACCCGGGAGGCCCAGGACGAGCTGGCGGCCGCCAGCCACCAGAACCTCGCCGCGGCATACGACCGCGGGTTCATGGACGACCTGCTCACCCCCTACCTCGGCCTCACCCGCGACGCGAACCTGCGCGCGGACAGCACGGTCGAGAAGCTCGCGAAGCTCAAGCCGGTCTTCGGCCGGGGCGAAGGCGCGACGATGACGGCCGGCAACTCCACACCGCTCACCGACGGCGCCTCCGCCGTCCTGCTGTCCAGCGAGGAGTGGGCGAGCGAGCACGGCCTCCCGCCGCTCGCGTACTTCGTCGACGGGCAGACCGCCGCGGTCGACTACGTCTCGGGCGAGGAGGGACTGCTCATGGCTCCTGCGTATGCAGTGCCGCGGCTTCTCGCACGGCAGGGACTCTCCCTGCAGGACTTCGACTACTACGAGATCCACGAGGCGTTCGCCGCGACGGTGCTCGTCACGTTGAAGGCGTGGGAGGACGCGGAGTTCTGCAAGAGCCGGCTCGGCCTGGACGCCCCACTCGGGTCGATCGACCGCTCCAAGCTCAACGTCAACGGCTCCTCACTCGCCGCCGGGCACCCCTTCGCCGCGACGGGCGGCCGGATCGTCGCCTCGCTGGCCAAGATGCTGCATGAGAAGGGCACCGGCTCGCGCGGCCTCATCTCGATCTGTGCCGCCGGCGGCCAGGGCGTCGTCGCGATCCTCGAAGGAGCCTGAGCGTGGCCAGCGACTTCTACGGCGACTTCGTCCGTACCGGCCTCGGCAAGAAGGTCGTCTCGAGCGTCGGTCTGCCCAGTCCCGTTCGGCTGCGCCGGTACTCGCCGACCGCGCCGCTCATCGAGGGCACGGTCCTCGTGGCCGGTCACGGTGACGCACCGCTCGCGGCGCACATCGCCTCGATGCTCAAGTCGCTCCACCTGGAGGTCGTCGACGAGGCGCCGGTCAGCGGTTCGCTGAGCGCGGTGATTGCCGACCTGTCCACCATCGAGCACCCGGAGGACCTGGAGTCGCTGCGCGCGATCGTCGCGCCGACGCTCAAGAGCCTTCGTTCGAACGCCCGGGTCGTCATCATCGGTCGGCCCCCGGAGGCGGCGACGTCGCCGGCCCAGCGTGCTGCCCTTCGAGCCCTGGAGGGCATCACCCGGTCGATCGGCAAGGAGCTGCGGCGCGGCGGCACGGCCAACCTGGTGCTCGTCGCCGAGGGCGACGACACCAACGTCGACGCGACGGTCCGCTATCTCCTGTCCGGGCGGTCGGCCTACGTCTCCGGCCAGGTCATCGTCGTGGGGGAGGGCTCTCCGGTGGAGCCCGGCGACTGGGCCCGACCGCTTGCCGGCAAGGTCGCCGTTGTCACCGGTGCCGCCCGTGGCATCGGTGCCGCGATCGCCGAGGTGCTGGCTCGCGATGGCGCAACCGTTGTGGCCGTTGACATTCCGGCCGCGGGCGACGCCCTCGCCAAGGTGGCCAACGCCATCGGGGGCACGGCTCTGCAGCTCGACGTCACCGCTCCGGACGCCGGCCAGCGGATCGTCGACCACGCCAACACACGCCACGGCGGGCTCGACATCGCCGTCCACAACGCCGGCATCACCCGCGACAAGCTGCTCGCCAACACCGACGAGACCCGCTGGCGCTCGGTCCTCGACGTCAACCTGATGTCGATCCTGCGGATGAACGAGGCGATCCTCGGCCCCGGTGGCCTGCGCGATGGCGGCCACCTGGTGCTCGTCGCCTCGATCGCCGGCATCGCCGGCAACCGCGGCCAGAGCAACTACGCCGCCTCCAAGGCCGGTGTCGTCGGGCTGACCCAGGCGCTGGGTTCGGACCCCGAGCTGCGACGACGTGGGATCACGGTCAACGCCGTGGCCCCGGGCTTCATCGAGACCGAGATGACCGCCAAGATCCCGCTCGGCACCCGTGAGGTGGGCCGCCGCCTCAACTCGCTGCAGCAGGGCGGCCTGCCCGTCGACGTCGCCGAGACCATTGCCTGGTTCAGCCAGGACGCCAACGCCGGAGTGTCCGGCAACGTCGTCCGGGTCTGCGGCCAGAGCCTGCTGGGGGCGTGACGGTGGCGGTCACCACGCTGACGTCCGCCCCGTCCCTGGCGCGCGTCTTCGCGACGTCCGCACTCACGGCATACGGGAAGAAGGGGTCGGTCCTCCCGGACCGCACTCTGCGCCTCGAGGGGGTTCGGGTCGACCGCGACCACCTCGTGGCCTACCAGCGCCTGTGTGCATTCGGCGTGGGTGACGTTCTGCCGCATACGTATCCGCACATCCTTGGCTTTCCGCTGCAGGCATCGGTCATGTCGGCGCGCGACTTCCCGTTGGCCCTGCCGGGGATGGTGCACCTCGCCAATGCGATCACTGTGCACCGCCGGCTGACGGCTGACGACGCCCTCGACATCACGGTGTCGGCACGCGACCTGCGGCCGCACCTGAAGGGCCGGGTCGTCGACCTCGTCACCGAGGTCGACGTGGCAGGGGAGCGGGTGTGGGAGAGCCGGTCCACCTACCTGAGTCGTGGCGGCTCCAACCCGGACGCAGCCCAGGAGGCAGCCGCCCCCGACCTGCCGCCCGGCGACCCGGTTGCGGTCCTGCGGATCCCCGAAGACATCGGCCGTCGGTATGCCGCGGTGAGCGGAGACGTCAACCCGATCCACCTGCACCCGTTGACCGCGAAGGCGATGGGATTCCCGCGCGCCATCGCGCATGGGATGTGGACCGGGGCGCGCACCATCGCCGCCGTCAGCAACGCCGCGGGCGACCCCTCGACCTCGCAGATCAGGTTCCGGAAGCCGGTGTTCCTGCCGTCGACCGTCGAGATCACCCGGGCCGCCTCGGGTGACTCGGTGGTCGCCGGGATGCGTTCGCGGAAGAACCCCGAGACCGAGCACCTCGTCCTCACCCTGGCCTGACCGCGGCATACGATCCTCGGCATGCCTGCAGACGCACCTACGATCCTCGCGACCTCCGGCGGCCTTCGCATGGGGGAGCGGACGATGCTCGAGTTCAACGCCCTCGTCCACCACGCCGTCGAGCTGTCCGGGGTGTCCGGCCGTCGCCCGAAGCTCGGCTACGTCGGCACCGCGATCGGCGACCAGGAGTTCTACGCGCACCGGATGTTCGAAGCGGCACGGGTCGCCGGCTTCGACCTCACCGAGTTCCGCCACTTCACGATGCCCAACCACGACGACATGCGGGCTGCCCTGCTCGAGCAGGACGTCGTGTGGGTGACGGGTGGCTCGGTGGCCAATCTCCTTGCCGTGTGGGGGGTTCACGACTTCGGGAGCGACCTGCGGGCCGCCTGGGAGGCCGGCGTCGTCCTGGCGGGCGTGTCGGCCGGGTCGATCTGCTGGTACCAGGGCGGGACGACCGACTCCTTCGGGCTGGAGCTGCGGCCGGTGACCAACGGGCTGGGCTTCCTCCCGTATGCCAACGGCGTCCACTACGACAACGAGGAGCGGCGGCGCCCGCTCGTGCACCGGCTCGTCGCCGACGGCACGATCGGCACGACGCACTGCACCGACGACGGCGTCGGCATCGTCTACCGCGGGACCGAGCTCGTCGAGGCGGTCACCGAGATCCCCGGCAAGGGCGCCTACATCGTGACCCGCGACGGAGACCGGGCGGTCGAGGAGCGGTTCGAGCCGCGCCTCGTGACGATCTAGCCTCCGCCCTCGGAGGGAGGCCGGTCAGCCTCGGGCCTGAGGCGTCCGCACTTCCCCGCGGCCTAGCGTGAGGTCATGACAACCACCGAGCTGGGTGTGAGCGAGTCCTTCGCGCTGGCCATCCTCGACCCCCGCAGCGGCAAGCGGCTGGTCGACAGCACCCGGTGGAAGGCCGGGCTCGCCGGCGCCGCGATCATCGACCTCGTGCGCAGCGGAACGCTGCGTCTCATCGGCCCGGGCGACCCGAGCGGGCCTGCCGGCCGTTTCGTCGCGACCGGGTTCGGGGAGCTGCCCGGGCCAGGCTGGGAAGAGGTCATGCGCCGGGCCGACGGCCAGAAGCCGAAGAACGCCGTCGCGCGGGTGGGTGGGGCGTCGAGCTGGACCGACCGTGCCGGCCCGCTCTGGGACGAGGTGACGCGGGTCCTCGTGGCCGACCGGGTCGTCCGGCGTGACGAGGACCGCACCCTCGGAATCATCCCGTCGACGCGCTGGCGGGTCGTCGACGAGGCGTCCCGCGAGGCGGTACTCGACCGGGTGCGCACCGTGCTGTCCGAGGGCACGGCGACGAACGACATCGATGGGACGGTCGCCGCCCTGCTCCACGCCACCGAGGCCCTGCCGAAGGTGTTCCCCCACGAGCCGAGGAAGTGGCTGAGAGCTCAGGGCACGCTCGTCGCGCGGGGCGACTGGGCCTCCGAGGCGGTCCGTCGCGCCATCGCCGACGTCCAGAGTGCTGCCACGGCAGCGATCGTGGCGTCCACGTCGGCGGCGGTCATCTCCACCTGACCCCAGCATGGCCGTTCCACCGGCCGGCGACACCTCCAAGAACCTCCATGCCCACCGTGCTAGCAGAGGTCGGGACGGTGAGCGCGCAGGCCGCCTGACCGCGGCGGCGCGTGGCGGCCCCTGCCGACCAGAAACCGGGGTGAGCCAGCCTCCGTGTGCTCGATACAGTGACCCCGTATGCCGCGTGCCCGGCATACGGCCTCGTCGTCACCTTCTCAAGGAGTCACCTCGTGTCTGCCCAGATCACCGTCCACGTCGCCGGAAGCGAGCGATCGGTGCCGGAGCAGACCACGGCTGGTGCCGTGTTCGAGGGCGACCGTGCGGTGCTCGTCGCCCGGGTCAACGGTGAGCTGCGCGACCTGGCCCACGTGCTAGCCGACGGCGACGTCGTCGAGGCGGTGACCGCGGAGGAGCAGGACGGGCTGAATGTGCTGCGGCACAGCGCTGCCCACGTTCTTGCACAGGCCGTGCAGGAGATCAACCCGGCCGCCAAGCTCGGCATCGGCCCACCCGTCCGGGACGGTTTCTACTACGACTTCGACGTCGAGACCCCGTTCACCCCGGACGACCTCAAGGCCCTCGAGAAGGCCATGCAGCGGATCATCAACGAGGGCCAGACCTTCGCCCGCCGCGAGATCTCCGACGCCGACGCCCTCGTCGAGCTCGCGGGCGAGCCATACAAGTGCGAGCTCGTGGGGTTGAAGTCCAATGCCGCCGGCGCCGCTGAGGGCGCGGACGCTGAAGTCGGGGAGGGTGGCCTCACCATCTACGACAACCTCCGTCGGGACGGCTCGCGCGCCTGGGGAGACCTGTGCCGCGGGCCGCACGTGCCCTCGACCAAGGTGCTCGGCAACGCGTTCAAGCTGATGCGCAGCGCGGCGGCATACTGGCGCGGCTCGGAGAAGAACCCGCAGCTGCAGCGGGTCTACGGCACCGCGTGGCCGACCAAGGACGACCTTAAGGCCTACCTCGACCGGCTCGCCGAGGCCGAGCGCCGCGACCACCGCAAGCTCGGTGCCGAGCTCGACCTGTACTCCTTCCCGGACCTGCTCGGGCCGGGTCTGCCGGTGTTCCACCCCAAGGGCGGGATCATCAAGCGGGAGATGGAGGACTACGTCCGGCGGCGGCACATCGAGGCCGGCTTCCACTACGTCGGGACCCCTCACATCGCCAAGGAGGACCTGTTCTACACCTCCGGGCACCTGCCCTACTTCGCCGAGGGGATGTTCCCCCCGATGGACGTCGACGGACAGAACTACCGCCTCAAGGCGATGAACTGCCCGATGCACAACCTCATCTACCGGTCCCGCGGGCGTTCCTACCGCGAGCTGCCGCTGCGCCTGTTCGAGTTCGGCACCGTCTACCGCGACGAGAAGTCCGGGGTCCTCTCGGGCCTGACCCGGGTCCGGATGATCACCCAGGACGACTCGCACTCCTATGTCACCAAGGAGGGCGCGGCCGAGGAGATCAAGCACCTGCTCGACTTCGTCACCGGGCTGCTCAGCGACTTCGGGATGGACGACTACTACCTGGAGCTGTCGACCCGCGACGAGAAGAACGTCGACAAGTTCATCGGCTCCGACGAGGACTGGGCCGAGGCGACCAAGATCCTCGAGGCAGTCGCCGTCGACTCGGGTCTCGAGCTCGTCCCTGACCCGGGTGGCGCCGCCTACTACGGCCCCAAGATCTCGGTCCAGGCACGCGACGCCATCGGGCGGACCTGGCAGATGTCGACCATCCAGTACGACTTCAACCAGCCGCGGCGCTTCGGGCTGGAGTACCAGGCCGCCGACGGCTCGCGGCAGCAGCCGGTCATGATCCACTCGGCCAAGTTCGGGTCCATCGAGCGGTTCCTCGGAGTCCTCGTCGAGCACTATGCCGGGGCGTTCCCGGTGTGGCTCTCGCCGGTCCAGGCGCTCGGGATCCCGGTCGCCGAGGAGTTCGACGACTATCTGCAAGGAGTCCTGGATCGTATGCGGGACAAGGGGATTCGCGTCGAGCTGGACGCCTCCGACGACCGGTTCCCCAAGAAGATCCGCAACGCGAGCAAGGCCAAGGTGCCGTTCGTCCTCATCGCCGGTGAGGAGGACCGCTCCAAGGGCGCGGTCTCCTTCCGCTACCGCGACGGGTCGCAGAAGAACGGTGTCTCGGTGGACGACGCCATCGCCGAGATCCGCACCGCGATCGAGACCCGCGCCCAGGTCTGACCGCCGTCACGTGCAGCCAGCCCTCTCCGGACTGCCTCCGGCCGGGTACGTGTTCGACCGACTCGACGACCCAGCCGCTGGACTCCAGCGCCTTCCGCAGCGGGCCCTCGCGCCAGAAGGTGAAGTGACGCGGGCTCGGCACACTCCCGTGCGTCGACCACCGCTCGCCGTCGCCCTCCTTGAGGTCGAGGAGGAGCACACCGCCCACGACCGTTCCAGCGTGTAGTCGCGAGAGGACCACAGGCAGGTCGGTCCGCTCGACGTGCAGCAGGCAGGCGCTGGCGTAGACGGCATCCCACGGTCCCCGAAGGTCGTCGACGAGCGGGTCCAGGTGCCACGCATCATGACCGTCCGCCTCTAGGAGCTGGACGAACCCCACGCTGATGTCGGTTCGCTGCACGACGAGGCCGCGTTCCTCCAGGAGCAGCGCATCGCCCCCCGAACCGCTGCCGATCTCCAGGACGCGGGCCCCCGCCGGCAGCCTCCCCGCAAACCGGTCGATCCCCGCGAGGTAGGCCGCGTCCGGAGCGAGCAGGCCGGCGGCATACGCCTCGGCATGTGCGTCGTATGCCGCGACCGTCGCCGCCGTCTCGGGGGAGTGCTCGGCATCGCTCATCCCGCCATCCTGCCAAGGTGCGCGCCCGGCATACGCTTCGGACATGACGACCTCGACCATCAACCACCAGGTCCGCCTCGCCTCCCGCCCGGTCGGCCTGCCGACCGCCGACAACTGGGAGCTGACCGAGGAGCCGGTGCCCGCCCCCGCCGACGGCCAGCTCGTCGTCAAGGTCACTGACATCTCGCTCGACCCGGCGATGCGCGGCTGGATGAACGCCGGCAAGTCCTACATCCCGCCCGTCGAGATCGGGGCGGTGATGCGGGCCGGCGCGGTGGGAACCGTTGTCGCCAGCGCGAACCCGGCCTTCGCCGTCGGGGACTCGGTCTACGGGTCGTTCGGCGTCCAGGAGTATGCCGTGACGTCGGGCCGCGGGGTCGAGAAGATCGACACGAGCGTGGTGCCGGCCGCGACCTACCTCGCGGCCCTGGGGATGCCCGGGATGACGGCCTACTTCGGTCTCCTCGACGTCGGCCGGCTCAAGGACGGCGACACCGTCCTGGTCTCCGGGGCCGCGGGCGCGGTCGGCAGCATCGTCGGGCAGATCGCCAAGATCAAGGGCTGCCGGGTGATCGGGATCGCCGGCGGCGCCGAGAAGTGCGCCTGGCTCACCGACGAGCTGGGCTTCGACGTGGCCATCGACTACAAGGGCCAGGACGTCAAGGCTGCCCTGCGCGACGCGGCTCCCGATGGCGTCGACGTCTACTTCGACAACGTCGGCGGCGAGATCCTCGACATCGCGCTGACCCGCCTGGCCCGAGGTGCCCGGATCGTCATCTGCGGCGCCGTCTCGCAGTACAACGTGACCGAGCCCGTCAAGGGGCCCTCCAACTACCTCGCGCTGCTCGTGGCCCGCGCCTCGATGACCGGCATGGTCGTCTTCGACTATGCCGACCGCTACCCCGAGGCGATTGCGCAGATGGCGGGGTGGCTGGCCGAGGGCAGGCTCATCTCGCGCGAGGACATCGTCGAGGGCACGGTCGCCGACTTCCCGGACGTGCTCCTGCGCCTGTTCTCCGGCGCCAACACCGGCAAGCTCGTCCTCGCCCTGCGCTGAGGCGCCCACTCGGGGGCGGGCACCTTCTCGTCGTATGCCGTGCGCGTCCGGCGTTCTCCCCGGGCGCGCGTGTATCAGGGCCGGCCCGCACGGACTCTTCCCCAGCATGACCGTCACGACCCTTCGGCCACGGCCACGGCCACGGCCACGGCGACAGCCAGGCCGACAGTCACGGCCCGCGGCCGTGGACCTGGCAGACCTGGCGACGCCGTACGTCGACCTGGACGTGTCGGTGGCAGTCGGGAACCTCCGGGCGCTGCGTGCGGCGCTGGGCGGCGCCATGATCCACTACGCGGTCAGGGCCGATCCGGATCCCGTTCTGCTGCAACGACTCTGCGCGAGCGGAGCATCGTTCGACGTCGCGAGCCCCGCAGAGGTCGAGGCGGCACTGGGGGCCGGAGCACTCGCCTCGGAGCTGGTCCACGGCAACCAGGTCGCCCGGAGGTCTGACCTTGCGGCGGTGCACGCCCTTGGCGTGCGGCGCTTCGTCGTCGGCTCGGTCGACGACGTCGAGAAGGTCGCTGCGACGGCGCCCGGGTCGTCGGTCCTGTGCCTCCTCGTCACCAGTGGTGAGGCATCGTCCTGGCCGCTCGCCCGCGCGTACGGATGCGCGTCGAGCCAGGCCGTTGCGGTCCTCCGGGGTGCGGCAGCGCTCGGACTGCGACCCGAGGGGGTGAGCCTCGTCGGCTCGCCGGACGGCGAGTCGGTCAGCTGGGCTGCCCAGTTCGAGGTCGCGGCAACGGTTTTCGCCCGACTGCGCGACGTGGGACTTGCTCCGAGCGTCGTGGACATCGGTGCGGGACCGTCTGCTGACCTGGGGGCCGGCGCTGTCGACGCAGCCCTGGCGACCTGCTTCCCGGACGCTCGACCCCGACTCATCGCCCGGTCGGGTCCGGACATCGTCGCCGACACCCGCGCCGTCGTCAGCACGGTCCTCGCGGTGTCCTGGCGGGGGGACATCCGGTGGGTCCACCTGGACGCGGCACCAGGAGCCGGACTCCCGGTCCCGGCGGGTGCACCCGGCCGCTGCCGGATCGAGACGAGTGCGGACGGCGGCCCGACCGGACCGGCCGTGCTCGCCGGGCCGGCCCTGGACGCTCCCGATGGTGACCCTGCCGACGGACGCGCCGTTCCGGCCAGCCTTCCGCTGGCGCTGGGCGACGGCGACATCGTCCGGCTCGCCGGCCCCCATGCGCTCACCGCACCGACCGCCGGGCTCCGGGACGTCGCCCCCGTGATCCCCCTCGTCGCCGGCTGACCCCGCGACGCGGGCGCACCCCGACCTGCATGCGGATCGAGGGCACGCGGCATACGATCGCCATCGTGAGCAACGGACCGGAGTACCAGGTGACCTACTGGCGCGAGCTGCCCTCGATGGTCGTCGTCCGCGATGGCGACACGGTCCACAAGGCGGCTCTCGCCCCACGCTTCCAGGAGGCCATCGACGAGGCCGCGATGCGGCTCGGCGAGGTCGACAGTGACGCCTACCTCGCGGGCTGGCGCCGGGGGGAGTGGACGGCGGTCGACGGCGACGCCGAGGGCGTCGTCGGGTGGCTCGTCCCCGACCTCGAGCTGCCGTGGGACGACGCGACCCTCACGGCCTACCTCGACCACCTCGGGCCGGCGGACCCACCCACCTCATAGGATCGCCGGTATGCCGCAGCCGGAGTCCGCCGACGACCTCGCCGGCGTCCGGGACGGCTTCGAACGGCTGTGGACCCCGCACCGGATGGCCTACGTGACCGGCGAACGGCCGAGCCGGGATGCGGGGGACGGGTGCCCGTTCTGCGCCGCGCCGGCCAAGGATGACGAGGAGGGGCTGGTCGTCCACCGCGGTGAGCTCTGCTACGTCGTCATGAACCTGTTCCCCTACAACCCCGGTCACGTCCTCGTCTGCCCCTATCGCCACGTCTCGCTCTACATCGACCTCACCGACGAGGAGACGGCGGAGTTCACCGCGCTCACCAAGGCCGCGATCCGCGCCATCGACGCCGCCTCGGCGCCGATGGGCTACAACATCGGGATCAACCAGGGGGACGTCGCCGGCGCCGGCGTGGCCGCCCACCTGCACCAGCACGTCGTCCCGCGGTGGGGCGGCGACGCGAACTTCCTGCCGATCATCGCCCAGACCAAGGCGCTGCCCATGCTTCTCGAGGACGTCCGGGCGCGGCTGGCCGAGGCCTGGCCCGTGGGTGGTTAGGCTGGCGACACCATGCTCAACCGCTACGCGCGCGCGCTCTTCACGACGCTGCTGACCCCGGTCGCCAAGCTGTTCCTCAAGGTGGGGATCAGCCCCGACATCGTCACCGTCGTCGGAACGCTCGGGGTCTGCTTCGGTGCCCTCGCCTTCTACCCCCGGCACGAGTTCCTCGTCGGCACCCTCGTCATCACCGCCTTCGTCTTCTCCGACACCGTCGACGGGATCATGGCCCGCATGTCCGGCCGCTCGAGCAACTGGGGCGCCTACCTGGACTCAACGCTCGACCGGGTGGGTGACGCGGCCGTCTTCGGCGGGCTCGTCCTCTGGTATGCCGGTGACGGCAAGCAGCCCTATATGGCCGGGTTGGCGCTCGCCTGCCTCATCCTGGGCAGCGTCGTCTCCTACGCCAAAGCCCGGGCCGAGGGCCTGGGCTACACCGCGAACGTCGGGATCGCCGAGCGGGCCGACCGGCTCGTCGCGGTGCTGGTGACCACCGGTCTGGTCGGGTGGTTCCTCCCCGAGGTCGTCCTCACCGTGGTCCTCGCGCTGCTCGCCCTGGCCAGCCTGGTGACCATCTTCCAGCGCATCCTCACCGTCCGCCGCCAGGCCCTGTCCGGGGCGACCTCAGCGTCCGCCTCGGCCTGAGGCGGGTTCGAGCGTGCTGCCCGGGGTGTCGGCCATCGCCGACGCAGTGACGACGGGCTCGTTCCGGGCCGGCTGGGCGATCGTCCGATGGCTGCCCGAGCGCACGGCATACACGCTCTTCGAGGCGGCCGCGGACCTCACCCACGCCCGCGGGGGCAAGGGGGTCGAGCGGCTCCGGAGCAACTACGCGCGGGTCCGGCCCGACCTGGATCCCGTCGCCCTGGACGAGCTGGTCCGCGACGGGCTGCGCTCCTACCTGCGCTACTGGTGCGACGCGTTCCGGCTGCCCAACCTCACGCCCGAGCAGATTCTCGAGCGGGCCAGGTGCGAGGGCGACGGGCCGGTCCGGGCCGAGCTCGCGGCGGGTCGACCGGTCCTGGCCTTCCTCGGCCACATGGGCAACTGGGACATGGCCGGCGCCTGGGGCACGGTCGACCTCGGACCGGTCGTCACCGTGGCCGAGCGGCTCAAGCCGGAGGAGGTGTATGCCGAGTTCCTCGCCTTCCGGGAGTCCCTCGGCATGCGGATCCTGCCGCTGACCGGTGGCGGCAACGTCATGGCACTCCTCCGCGAGGCCCTGCGCGAGCCGATCGTCCTGCCCTTGCTCGCAGACCGTGACCTGACGAGGGGCGGCATACCAGTCACCCTGCTCGGGCACGACGCCTCGGTGGCGGCCGGTCCCGCCGCCCTTGCGGTGGCGAGCGGCGCCACGCTCTTCCCCGTGTCGATCCACTACGAGACCGCGCCCGACCTGCCGTCGGGCTGGCGGACCGTCATCCGCTTCCTCGACCCCGTCCCGGACCCTCGCTCCGGCACCACGCGGGACCGGGTCACCGCGATGAGCCAGGGCTGCGCCGACGCCCTGTCCGCGGCCATCTTGGAGCACCTCGTGGACTGGCACATGATGCAGCGGGTCTTCACCGACGACCTCGAGCCGCGGGGCACCAAGGTGTCCGCGTGAGGACCGGCCCGTGAAGATCGGCATGGTGTGCCCGTACTCCTTCGACGTCCCCGGGGGAGTGCAGTTCCACGTCCGGGACCTGGCCGAGCACTTCATCGCCGCCGGGCACCACGTCTCGGTGCTCGCGCCGGCCGACGACGACACTCCGCTGCCGCCCTATGTCGTCTCCAGCGGGCGCGCAGTTCCGGTGCGCTACAACGGATCTGTCGCCCGCCTGGCATTCGGTCCGGTGACGTCGGCGCGCGTCAACCGGTGGGTCGACGACGGTGACTTCGACGTCATCCACCTGCACGAGCCGGTCACGCCGAGCGTCTCTATCCTCGCCCTGTGGGCGGCCTCGGCGCCGGTGGTCGCGACCTTCCACACGAGCAACCTCCGGTCGCGTGCCATGCAGGCGGCATACCCCTTGCTGCGGCCGTCGCTGGAGAAGATTCTGGGCCGGATCGCGGTGTCCGAGGACGCGCGCCGGACGGTCACGTCGCATCTGGGCGGCGACGCCGTCGTCATCCCCAACGGGGTCAACACCGACGTCTTCGCCCGCGCTGCCACCCGACCGGACTGGGTCGGCACACGCGACGCCCCGACGATCGGCTTCCTCGGCCGGATCGACGAGCCCCGCAAGGGACTGCCCGTCCTGGCCGCCGCGATGCCGGCCATCCTCGCCGCCCGCCCCGGGACGCGACTGCTGGTGGCCGGGCCCGGCGACGTCGAGGCGGCCCGGGCGCGACTGGACCCGGCCACCCGCGCCGCGACGACGTTCCTCGGCATGGTGAGCGACGCCGAGAAGGCCAGCATGCTCGCCTCGGTCTCGGCGTATGCCGCGCCGCACACGGGCGGGGAGAGCTTCGGCATCGTCCTCGTCGAGGCGATGGCGGCGGGCGCGCCCATCGTCGCCAGCGACCTGCCGGCGTTCGTGCGCGTGCTGGGTGACCCGCCGGCCGGGGTGACCTTCCGCAGCGAGGACGCCGAGGACCTCGCGCGCGTCATGCTCTCGGTCATCGGCTCGCCTGCCGAGCAGGCCAGGCTGCGAACCGCCGGCCGGATCCGGGCCGTCGACTTCGACTGGTCGACGGTGGCGCGCGACATCCTGGCGGTCTACGAGACGGTCATCTACGCCGCCCGGGTCGCCCGCGAGGACCTCGCGGCCGAGAGCCGCCGGCCGCGCCTGTTCCGCCCGCTCGGAAGGAGCGACACATGAGCCAGACCGGTGACGTCCTCGTCGTCGTCCTCGCGACCCTGCTCTGTGTCGCCTGGTACCTCTCCTACTCCGCCTCCCGGCTGGACCGGCTGCACGCCCGCGTGGAGGGTGCGCTCTCCGCGCTCGACGCCCAGCTCGTCCGCCGTGCGGAGGCGACCCTGGAGCTGGCCAACTCCGGCGAGCTCGACCCCTCCAGCTCGCTCATCCTGGCCTCGGCCGCCTCGGAGTCCCTCGAACGGCATACCGAGCACCTCATCGACGACGACCCCCTCGACGGCCAGTCGTTCGGCGGACGGGAGCCGGTGGAGTCCGACCTCAGCGAGGCCCTGTCCCTCGCCCTCAGCGAACCGGTCGTGGCGTCGCTCAAGGACCACGACGGGGTGGCCGCGGCGGCCCTGGACCGGATTGAGGCAGCCGGCGTGCGGGTCCAGCTGGCCCGCCGCTTCCACAACAACGCGGTCAAGGACGTCCAACGGGTGCGCCGGAAGCGGTCGGTCCGGTGGTTCCGGCTCGCCGGGTACGCCGTGCTCCCGACGACGGTGGAGTTCGACGACGAGCTCCCGGCCACCCTGCGCGACTGACCGACCTTCCCTTGCGAGGATGACTTTCCCGCCCCATCCGGGAAAGTCATCCTCGCAAGGCATATCAACCCTTGCGAAGATGAGGTTTCCCGGATGGGGCGGGAAATCGAGGCGGGGTCGGGGAGAGGTGAGCGGGCGGCATACGATGGGATCGACCCCCACCGCACGTTCCCCAGGATCACCCATGACTTCCCAGACCCCCGACCAGGCCCAGACGACCGGCACGTCACGCGTCAAGCGCGGCATGGCCGAGATGCTCAAGGGCGGCGTCATCATGGACGTCGTCACCGCCGAGCAGGCCAAGATCGCCGAGGACGCCGGCGCCGTCGCCGTGATGGCGCTCGAGCGCGTCCCCGCCGACATCCGCGCCCAGGGCGGCGTCTCCCGGATGAGCGACCCCGATATGATCGACAGCATCATCAGCGCCGTGTCCATCCCGGTGATGGCCAAGGCGCGGATCGGCCACTTCGTCGAGGCGCAGGTGCTGCAGAGCCTCGGTGTCGACTACATCGACGAGTCCGAGGTGCTCACCCCGGCCGACTATGCCAACCACATCGACAAGTGGGCGTTCACCGTCCCCTTCGTGTGTGGCGCGACCAACCTCGGCGAGGCGCTGCGCCGGATCACCGAGGGCGCGGCGATGATCCGCTCCAAGGGCGAGGCCGGCACCGGTGACGTCTCCAACGCGACGACCCACATGCGCCAGATCCGCGGCGAGCTCCGCCGGCTGCAGAACCTGCCCGAGGACGAGCTGTTCGTCGCGGCCAAGGAGCTGCAGGCCCCCTACGAGCTGGTCAAGGAGGTCGCCGAGGCCGGCAAGCTGCCCGTCGTCCTCTTCACCGCCGGCGGCATCGCCACCCCCGCCGACGCGGCGATGATGATGCAGCTCGGCGCCGAGGGCGTGTTCGTCGGCTCGGGCATCTTCAAGTCCGGCAACCCGGCCGAGCGCGCCGAGGCGATCGTCAAGGCCACGACGTTCTACGACGACCCCGACGTCATCGCCAAGGTCTCCCGTGGCCTCGGCGAGGCCATGGTCGGGATCAACGTCGAGGAGATCCCGCAGCCGCACCGGCTCGCCGAGCGCGGCTGGTAGCCACTCATCTCGTATGCCGCGGGGCCGGGTTCTCGTCGAACCCGGCCCCGCGGGCGTTTCCGGCGACGCGCGCTCTCAGCGCCCTCACAGCGCGGTCTGGGTACCGTTCACGCCGTGACCCCACCAGACCGGACCCGCCCATGATCGAGGCGACTGCACTGACCAAGCGCTACGGCGACAAGGTCGCCGTCGACGACCTGAGCTTCGTCGTGCGGCCCGGCGTCGTGACCGGCTTCCTCGGACCCAACGGCGCCGGCAAGTCGACGACGATGCGGATGATCATGGGTCTCGACGCGCCGACGTCGGGTTCGGTGACCGTCAACGGCACGGCATACCGCAACCTCCGCGACCCGCTCCGCGAGGTGGGTGCGCTGCTCGAGGCCAAGTCCATCCACTCGGGTCGGACCGCCGCCAACCACCTGCTGGCCCTCGCCCAGACGGCCGGGATCGGCCGGGCGCGGGTCAACGAGGTGATCGACCTCGTGGGCATCGGCGAGGTGGCCCGGCGCCGGGCCGGAGGCTTCTCGCTCGGGATGGGGCAGCGGCTCGGCCTGGCCTCGGCGCTCCTCGGCGACCCGCAGACCCTCGTCCTCGACGAGCCCGTCAACGGACTCGACCCCGACGGCATCCGCTGGATCCGCAACCTGCTCAAGCAGCTGGCTGCCGAGGGCCGGACTGTGTTCGTCTCTTCGCACCTGATGAGCGAGATGGCCCAGACCGCGGAACACATCATCGTCATCGGTCGCGGCCGGCTCATCGCCGACACCACCGTCGGCGACATCATCGCCCGAGCCTCGGGGCAGGCGGTCCGGGTACGCACGACCGATGTGCCCCGCCTGGTCTCCGTCGTCGACGGACCGAACGTGACGAGCGCCGTCGACGACAGCGGCGTCGTCACCGTCCACGGCCTCACGACCGACGAGATCGGGATCCGGGCCGCCCAGCACGGCCTCACCCTGCTCGAGCTGACCGCCCAGAGCGTCACCCTCGAGGACGCCTTCATGGACCTCACCAAGGACTCCGTCGAGTACCACGGCCACACCACGGCCGACGAGTCCGAACATCCGGCGCTCGCGACGAGCGGAGCGACACCATGACCACCGCCACCGAGCGACGGCCGGTTCCCTCGCACAGAGGCGCCCGCGGGGTGACCCAGGCCCGGGTGATCCTCTCGGAGTGGACCAAGATCCGGTCCCTGCGGTCGACCGTCTTCTCCCTCCTCGCCGCCCTCGTCTTCATCATCGGCCTCGCCGTCCTCGTCCCCACCGTGACGGTGTCACACTGGCCGCCGCGAGACCCCGGGGAGCTGGCCTCCTTCGACCCGACGTCGCGGACCCTCGCCGGTGCCTTCCTCGCCCAGCTCGCCATCGGGGTGCTCGGGGTCCTCCTCATCACAGGTGAGTACGCCACCGGGATGATCCGGGCGACCTTCGCGGCCGTCCCGGCGCGCCAGCCCGCCCTCTGGGCCAAGACCATCGTGTTCGGCCTGGTGACCTTGGCGACGACGCTGCCGACCGTGTTCGCTGCGTGGTTCATCGGTCAGGGCATCCTGTCCGGCAAGGACATCCAGGCCCACCTGAGCGATCCCGGCGTCCTCAGGGCCGTCATCGGCACCTCCCTGTACCTGACGGTCGTCGGGCTGCTCGGCCTCGGGCTCGGCGCCGTCCTGCGCAACACGGCCGCCGGGATCTCGACCCTGTTCGGGGTGCTCTTCGTTTTGCCGATCATCGTGCACTTCCTGCCCTCGTCGTGGGGGACGTCGATCGACAAGTACCTCCCGAGCACCGTCGGGCAGGCCATCACCGAGGTCCACGCCCAACCCGGAGCCCTGGGGCCGTGGCCCGCCTTTGCCCTGTTCTGCGGGTATGCCGCCCTCGTCATCGCCCTCGCCGCCGTCCTCCTCCGGCGCCGCGACGCCTGACCTTCCGCCCGGCGCCGATCTCACAATTATCGGGTCCTCGGGGTACTCCCCTCCGCACCCGAGAAGACAACTCGGGTGCGGAGAGAACTTGTCCGAGGACCCGATAATTTATGGGGAGCGGGGGGGGCGGGGCGGCGCGCGCGCCGGTCACGCAGGAGCCCACGATCGCGGGCCGGCTGCAGGAGAGGTGAGCAGGCGGCATACGATCTGGCACTTGTGACCGACCAACCGACCATCGGCGTCCTCGCCGTCCAGGGAGACGTCCGAGAGCACCTCGCCGCGCTCACCGAGAGCGGCGCGTATGCCGTGCGCGTGCGCCGGCCCAGCGAGCTCGCCGAGGTCGACGGTCTGGTCATCCCCGGGGGTGAGTCGACGACGATGGACAAGCTGGTCCGCGCCTTCGACCTCTACGACCCGCTGCGCGAGCGACTGGCCGCGGGGATGCCGGCCTACGGGTCGTGTGCGGGGATGATCATGCTCGCCGACCGGATCACCGACGGCCGGCCCGACCAGCAGACCCTGGGCGGGCTCGACATCACGGTGCGGCGAAACGCCTTCGGCCGCCAGGTCGACTCCTTCGAGGAGGACATCCACTGGTCCGGCATGGACGGCACGATCCATGCCGTCTTCATCCGGGCGCCGTGGGTCGAGGAGGTCGGGGAGCGGGCAACCGCCCTTGCCCACGTCGAGCACGGACCGGCCGCCGGTAGGATCGTCGCGGTTCGCCAGGGGAATGTGCTCGCCACGTCCTTCCACCCCGAGGTGACGGGCGACCACCGTGTGCACCAGCTGTTCGTCGAGATCGTGAAGGACTGTTCATGAGCGGCCACTCCAAGTGGGCTACCACCAAGCACCAGAAGGCGGCCAAGGACGCCAAGCGCGGCAAGCTCTTCGCCAAGCTGATCAAGAACATCGAGGTCGCGGCGCGCAACGGTGGCGGTGACGTGTCGGGCAACCCGACCCTGTTCGATGCCGTCCAGAAGGCCAAGAAGTCCTCGGTTCCCAACAACAACATCGACAACGCCGTGAAGCGCGGCTCCGGTGCGACGGCGGGCGGTTCGGACTGGGAGACCATCACCTACGAGGGCTACGCGCCCGGTGGCGTCGCCATCCTCATCGAGTGCCTCACCGACAACCGCAACCGCGCGGCAGCCGAGGTGCGTACCGCTCTGACCCGCAACGGCGGCGCGCTGGCCGACCCCGGCTCGGTCTCCTACCTGTTCCACCGCAAGGGTGTCGTCGTCGTCCCCAAGAGCGACGCGGTGACCGAGGACAGCCTGCTCGACGTCGTCCTCGACGCCGGTGCCGAGGAGGTCAACGACCTCGGTGACGCCTTCGAGATCGTCAGTGAGGCAACGGATTTCGTCGCAGTGCGACAGGCCATCCAGGCCGCCGGGATCGACTACGACTCCGCCGAGGCATCCTGGGTCCCCAGCATGCAGATCCCGCTCGATGCCGACGGTGCCCGCAAGATGATCCGGGTGATCGACGCCCTCGAGGACTCCGATGACGTCCAGGACGTCTTTGCCAACGGCGACGTGAGCGACGAGGTCCTCGCCGAGCTCGACGAGGACTGACCGGCCCCTCACGGCATACGGCGTGTTGGTTCCGTATGCCGTGCGCCTCCTCGCGTAGGTTGGGTGCCGAACACCTGTACGTACCAACGGAAGGCGAGACGCGATGCGTGTCCTCGGCGTCGACCCCGGGCTCACCCGGTGCGGTATCGCCGTCGTCGAGGGCATTCCGGGCCGGGTCCGGATGGTCGCGGTGGGGGTCGTCCGCACACCGTCGACCTCACCGCCGGGGGAGCGGCTGGTCTACCTGCAGGACCGGATGGAGGAGTGGTTCGACCGCTACCGCCCCGACGCGGTGGCCGTCGAGCGGGTCTTCGCCGACGTCAACGTTGCGACGGTGATGACGACCATGCAGGCCACCACGATCCCGCTGCTCGCGGCCGCCCGGCGAGGGCTGCCGGCCACGATGCACACCCCGACCGAGGTCAAGGCCGCGGTGACCGGGTCCGGCCGGGCCGACAAGGCCCAGGTCACGGCGATGGTGACCCGGATCCTGCGGCTGGAGACCCCGCCGAAGCCGGCTGACGCCGCCGATGCCCTGGCCCTGTCGATCTGTCATCTATGGCGTGGCGCGTCCACCGACCGGCTCGCGGCGCTGGCCGGCGTGGAGCGCGAGCGGCTCGCCAAGCAGGGGGTGCGCGCATGATCGCCTCGGTGCGCGGTGAGGTCCAGCACGTGGGCCTGGACCGGGTCGTCGTGGTGGTCGGTGGCGTGGGGATGCTCGTCCACACGACCCCCGGGACCGCCTCGTCCTGTCAACCGGGCTCGACGGTGGATCTCGCGACCACGTTGGTCGTCCGCGAGGACTCGCTGACGCTCTACGGGTTCGGGTCGGGTGAGGACCGCGACATGTTCGAGACGGTCCAGACGGTCACCGGTGTCGGGCCGCGGCTCGCGTTGGCCATGCTCTCCGTGCTGACGCCCGACCAGCTCCGCGGTGCCGTCGCGCGCGGAGACCTCGTGACGCTCACCAAGGTGCCCGGGGTCGGCAAGCGGGTCGCTGAGCGGCTGGCCCTGGAGCTGCGCGACAAGCTCGGCCCGCCCGGTTCGGGTGGCTCCGCGTCGGTCGCTTCCGGTGATGGTGCCGACGGTGGGGCCGGCGGCTCGACTGCCTGGCGCGAGCAGGTGGGCGAGGCGCTCACCGGCCTGGGCTGGACCGCCAAGCAGGCCGAGGCGGCGCTGGACAAGGTGTCCCCGGCCGCCGGTGAGGTCGTCGACATCCCGGCGCTCCTGCGGGCCGCCCTGCGAGAGCTCGGCCGATGAGCGACCGCTACGACTCCGACGTCCACGAGCCCGACGACGTGCGCTTCGACGACGGGTCGTTCGACGCGACCGCCCGGATCGTCGACGCCGACGGCGGTGACGACGAGCGGGTCGTCGAGGCGGCCCTGCGGCCCAAGCGCCTTGCGGACTATGCCGGTCAGCCCAAGGTCCGCGAGCAGCTCGGCCTCGTGCTGGAGGCCGCTCGCCGCCGGGGTACGCCACCTGACCACATCCTGCTCTCCGGCCCGCCCGGGCTCGGCAAGACGACACTGGCCATGATCGTCGCCGCCGAGGTCGAGCAGCCGATCCGGATCACCAGCGGTCCGGCCATCCAGCACGCCGGTGACCTGGCCGCCCTGCTCTCCTCGCTCACCGAGGGCGAGGTGCTGTTCCTCGACGAGATCCACCGCATGTCCCGCGCGGCCGAGGAGATGCTCTACCTCGCCATGGAGGACTTCCGGGTCGACGTGATCGTCGGCAAGGGACCGGGCGCGACCGCGATCCCGCTGGAGCTGCCACCCTTCACCGTGGTCGGCGCGACGACGCGGGCCGGTCTGCTGCCCGCCCCGCTGCGCGACCGGTTCGGGTTCACCGGCCACCTCGACTTCTACGACACCGCCGACCTGATGACCATCCTGCGCCGCTCGGCCGGGCTGCTCGGTGTCCAGTCCGACGACGCCGGTATCGCTGAGATCGCGTCCCGCTCCCGCGGCACCCCGCGCATCGCCAACCGGCTGCTCCGCCGGGTGCGTGACTGGGCCCAGGTCCACGGTGACGGGGTCGTGACGGCCCATGCGGCATACGCCGCCCTCAAGCTCTTCGACGTCGACGAGGCGGGCCTGGACCGGCTCGACCGGGGCGTGCTGGAGGCCCTGTGCCGGCGGTTCGGCGGTGGGCCGGTCGGCCTGTCGACGCTCGCGGTGGCGGTGGGCGAGGAGGCCGAGACCGTCGAGACGGTGGCCGAGCCGTTCCTCGTCCGCGAAGGTTTCATCGTGCGCACCCCGCGCGGTAGGGCCGCCTCGGCCAAGGCCTGGCGCCACCTCGGACTCCGTATGCCGCGCACCGCCGTCGCCCAGGACGCCCTGCCCCTCGGCGACGACGACCAGACCGGCCGCTTCGCCGACTGAGTCCCACGGTTCTGGTGTGCCGCCGCGTGCCCCGACTGGCGCGGCTCGCGGTCCACTGGCCAGCGGAGCCGTCGGTGGCCAGTGACAGCCACGGCCGGCCAGTCCCCGGACGGCATACAGATGCCCGAGCTCCGCGGGCCGGCCGGTATGACTGCGGCGCGCTTCTCCCCGGCTTCCTGTGCTCCGCCCTTGCTCCGCCCTTGCTCCGCCCTTGCTCCGCCCTTGCCGGTTACCGATCTGGCTACCGAACCGTACGTGTTGTGGTCGCAACACCTACGGTTCGGTAACCAGTCGGGTAACCGGTTGCGCCTCGAGCAGTCCTCGCCCGTGACCTACGTGACGACATACGGGACCCGACCGGCGTGGCTCGCGGTCCACTGGCCAGCGGAGCCATCGGTGGCCAGCGCCACCCAGGACCGGCCAGTGACCAGGCGGGCGGCTGGCAGGCGGGCCGTGACGTCAGCGGCGGGTGAACCGGACCAGGGCGCGCCAGCCGAAGAAGAACGCGGCCAGGACCACCGTCGCCACGACGACGAACGACGCCGCGGTGCCGTCGCCGAGGATCCGGCGACCGATCATGCCCACGACAACCGTCGGGATGAGCACACCCAACCCCGAACGCCAGCCCAGCGCAGCCCACTTCTGCCACTCGATCACGGCCCAGCCGACGAGCACCCCGACGAGGAAGGGGAACGCCGTGTCGACGACGCCACTGAAGGTGAAGCCCTCCTTGTGGGACACCCGGCCGATGGCGGCGAAGGCGAGGACGGCGATGGCGTCCAGGGCCCACCAGTTCTGGGGGCCGTCGGGGCGGGGTCGGACGTTCGCCATCAGTGGGCCGCGTCGAACAGTGAGCCTTGCGGCGGGGCGTGCGTGGGGTCGACGCCGTCAAAGAGGCTGCTCACGGACTCACCGGCGTGGATCCGGGAGATCGCCTCGGCGAACAGCTTGGCCACGCTGCGCACCTGGAGCTCGGGCCAGTCCGAAGGAGCCGGGACGGTGTCGGTCGTGACGACCTGGCTGATCATCGGGTGGTTCTTCAGCCGTTCGACCGCCTTGCCGCGGAACAGGCCGTGCGTGCACGCCACGGCAGCCTCGGTGCAGCCGAAGTCCTTGAGCCGGTCGAGCAGCTCCACGATGGAGCCGCCGGTGGCGATCTCGTCGTCGAGGACGATGGCCCGCTTGCCGGCCACGTCACCGACGATGGCGTCGATGACGACCCGGTCGTCAGCGAGCCGCTGCTTGGACCCAGCCGCGACGGGCAGCCCGAGGAGGCGCGCGAACTGGGTGGCCGTCTTGGCGTTGCCGAGGTCGGGGGAGACGACGACGGTGTTGGACAGGTCGGTGCCCCGGAAGTGGTCGGCGAGGACGCCGATGGCGGTCAGGTGGTCGACCGGGACCGAGAAGAAGCCGTGGACCTGCGGTGCGTGCAGGGTCATCGTGAGCACTCGGTCGGCGCCGGCAGTGGCGATCATGTCGGCAACGAGCCGACCCCCGAGCGAGATGCGCGACGCGTCCTTCTTGTCCGACCGGGCGTAGGCGTAGTGCGGCATGACGGCCGTGATCTGCGCCGCAGAGGCGCCCTTGGCGGCGTCGATCATGAGGAGGAGCTCCATGAGGTTCTCCTGCGTCGGCGGCACCAGCGGTTGGATCAGGTAGACGTCGCGCTGCCGGCAGTTGGCGAGGAGCTGGACCTGGATGCAGTCGTTGGAGAACCGGCGGATGTCGACGGGAGAGAGGGGGACGCCCAGGTTCTCGCAGATGGCCTCGGCCAGAGCGGGATGAGCGCCACCGGTGAAGACCACGACCTCCCGCATGGGGCAAACCTTATCGGCCGTCCGCGCGGGGGTGGAGCGCAGCGTGCGACGGACAACCTAGGGTGAGGTCATGACCGTGCGGCGCGTGATGGGTATCGAGACCGAGTACGGCATCTCGGTGCCCGGCAACCCGACCGCCAACCCGATGCTCCTGTCCGGGCAGGTCGTCAACGCCTACGCGACCGGTCGCGGCATACGGGCCGCTCGGGCCTCCTGGGACTATGCCGACGAGCAGCCGCTGCGGGACGCGCGCGGCTTCGAGATGGGGCGCCATCTGGCCCATCCGAGCCAGCTCACCGACGAGTTCGACGTCGAGGACCCGACCCTCGCCAACGTCGTCCTCACCAACGGCGCGCGGCTCTACGTCGACCATGCCCACCCCGAGTACTCCTCGCCTGAGGTCACCACGCCCCGCGATGGCGTGATCTGGGACCGGGCCGGCGAGCTGATCATGCGCGAGGCCGTGCGTCGTCTCTCGGTCCAGCCGCCGGGGGTCAACCTCTACAAGAACAACACCGACGGCAAGGGCTCCTCCTACGGCACCCACGAGAACTACCTCATGTCGCGGCGTACCCCGTTCGGCGACATCGTGCGCCACCTCATCCCGTTCTTCGTCGTCCGTCAGGTCATGTGTGGTGCAGGCCGGGTCGGGATCGGCACCGACAGCCGGGGGGCGGGCTACCAGATCGCCTCGCGCAGCGACTTCTTCGAGGTCGAGGTCGGGCTCGAGACGACCCTCAAGCGGCCGATCATCAACACCCGCGACGAGCCACACGCCGTCGCCGACCTCTACCGCCGACTGCACGTCATCATCGGCGATGCCAACCACTGCGACGTGGCCGGCCTGCTCAAGCTCGGCACCACCTCGCTGGTCCTGGGGATGATCGAGGACGGCTTCATCCGTGAGGACCTCGCCGTCCACCGTCCCGTGGCCACCCTCCAGGCGGTGTCCCACGACCCGACCCTGCAGACCAAGGTGGAGCTCGCCGGCGGTTCCAAGCTCACGGCCGTGCAGCTGCTGTGGCGCTACTTCGAGCTCGCCGGGCAGTGGCTGCAGAGCCGGTATGCCGGTGAGCCGGACTCCGACACGGCCGAGGTCATGCGCTGGTGGGAGACCGTGTTGACCCACCTCGAGGGCGACCCGCTCGACGCCCGCCAAGAGGTGGACTGGGTCGCGAAGATGGCTGTCCTGCAGGGCTACCAGGACCGCTACGACTGCGGTTGGGACGACCCGCGGCTGCGCGCGATCGACATCCAGTGGTCAGACGTGCGGGCCGGCAAGGGCATCTTCCACACCCTCGAGTCGAGCGGGCGCTACGTCCGGCTCGTCGCCGAGGACGACGTCGTCGCTGCCGTCACGACCCCGCCGGAGGACACCCGTGCGTGGTTCCGTGGCCAGTGCCTCGCCAAGTTCCCGACCGAGGTCGTCGCAGCCTCGTGGGACTCGGTGATCTTCGACCTGCCCGGCGCCCCGACGATGCAGCGGGTGCCGACGCTCGACCCGCACCGGGGCACCCGGGCACATGTCGGGGCGATCATCGACGCGGCCCCGGACGCGACCAGCCTGCTCGCCGGGCTGGCCAGCGTGCGCGAGGCACCGACAGCACCGACGGCACCGACGGCGCCGGACGACCCGAACCTGCCCTGACGCGGACTTCCGAGGTGACCGTCAGGAGCCGCGACTAGGGTTGAACCAAGACGTCCGGCAGCACGAGCCCGTCAGTTGAGGAGCAGATGATGGCCAGCCAGGAACAGACCCGCCCACAGCGACGCGACGACGGCCCCGACGACACCCCGGAGCCCACGCCGCCACCGGCTGCAGGTGCAGCCCGCAAGGCCGACACCGACATCGACGGCATCCTCGACGAGATCGACGGCGTCCTGGAGAGCAACGCCGAGGAGTTCGTCCGCGGGTTCGTCCAGAAGGGCGGCCAGTGACGGGCAGCTCCGGGCGACGCCTGCCCGATGCGTTCCTTGCGCCGGGGTCGAGCTCGTTCACCGAGTTCGTCGGGGCCCACGACCCGGGGCTGTTGCCCTCGCGGCGCCCGCTGCCCCCGGGGACGACCTTGGACGCACCCCACGGCACGACGATCGTCACCGTCACGTATGCCGGTGGCGTCGTCATGGCCGGTGACCGTCGCGCGACGATGGGGAGCCTGATCGCCAACCGCGACATGGAGAAGGTCTTCCTCACCGACGAGTACTCCGCGGTGGGCATCGCCGGGACGGCCGGGATCGCCATCGAGCTGGTTCGGCTCTTCCAGGTCGAGCTCGAGCACTACGAGAAGATCGAGGGCGCGCTGATGTCCCTCGAGGGCAAGGCCAACCGCCTCGCCAGCATGATCCGTTCCAACCTGGGCCTGGCCATGCAGGGGCTCACCGTCGTGCCGATGTTCGCCGGCTACGACCTCGAGGCGAACCTCGGTCGGATCTTCTCCTACGACGTGACCGGCGGCTGCTACGAGGAGCACGACCACCACAGCGTCGGCTCCGGGTCGCTCTTCGCCCGCGGCTCGATGAAGAAGACGTGGCACGCAGGGCTCGACCGGGCCGGCGCGGTGTCGGTGGCGGTCGAGGCGCTCTACGACGCGGCCGACGACGACTCGGCCACCGGCGGTCCCGACGTGAGCCGTCGGATCTGGCCGACCGTCGCTTCGCTCGATGTCGACGGCGCAGCCTTCCTCCCCGACGACGACGTCGCCTCGGTCGTCGAGGCGGTCGTCGCGGCCCGCAACGGCAACCCGGGAGGTGCGCGATGACGAGCATGCCGTTCTACGTCTCGCCCGAGCAGCTCATGAAGGACCGAGCCGACTTCGCCCGCAAGGGCATCGCCCGGGGCCGGTCGGTCGTCGTCCTCGGCTACGACGGGGGCATCGCCTTCGTTGCCGAGAACCCGAGCCGGTCGCTGCACAAGGTCTCCGAGATCTACGACCGGATCGCCTTCGCCGCCGTCGGCAAGTACAACGAGTTCGAGAACCTCCGGGTCGCCGGCGTCCGGTATGCCGACCTGCGCGGCTACTCCTACGACCGCTCCGACGTCGCGGCGCGCGGGCTGGCCAACGCCTACGCCCAGACCCTCGGCACGGTGTTCACCCAGGAGTCCAAGCCCTACGAGGTCGAGATCGTCGTGGCCGAGGTCGGCCGGACGCCCGACGGCGACCAGATCTACCGGCTCACCTACGACGGGTCGGTCGCCGACGAGCATGGCTTCGTGGCCATGGGCGGAGCCGCCGAGCCGATCGAGGAGGCACTCCAGGAGCGGTGGGTCGAGGGCCTGTCGCTCGGCGATGCGCTGGCCCTGGCCGTCGAGCTGCTCGGCAAGGACCCGACCGGCAACGGCGCCGACCGGCAGCTGAGCGCCGACCAGCTCGAGGTCGCGGTCCTCGACCGCAACCGGCCGCGCCGCACCTTCCGCCGGATCGCCGGGCCGTTGCTCGAGCGGCTGCTCAGCCCGGCCGACCCGACGAGCGACGTCCCGGCCACCGATGACGACAGCCCCGGCCACCACGACGTCCTCACCGGCGACAGCGTGCGCGACGCCTCGACCAACCCCGAGACCCAGCGTCCGGACGTGCTCGACGGCGACGACTCCGAGTCCTGATCAACAACAGACCGGCGCGTATGCCGTGAGGTGAGCTCACGGCATACGCGCCGGTTCTGCGTTCGGGAGTCGGTCAGACCGTCGCGAAGCGGAGGTAGGGCTTGACCTCGGTGACGTCCTTGAACCGCGCCTTCGCGTCATCGGTCGACACGGTCGGCGCGACGATGATCTGCTCGCCCGGCTTCCAGTCGACCGGGGTCGAGAACGGGCCGGAGTCGTTGACCTGCAGCGCGTCCAGGACGCGGAGGATCTCATCGAAGTTGCGGCCCGCGGACTTGGGGTAGGTCAGGGTGAGCCGGACCTTGCCGGCCGGGTCCACGACGAAGACCGAACGGACCGGGGAGGTGTCGCCCGCGCCGGGGTGGATCATGTCGTAGAGCTCGGCGACGGTGCGGTCGGAGTCGGCGATGATCGGGTAGGTCACGGCCGTCTTGGCGACGTCCTCGATGTCGGACTTCCACGCATTGTGGTCGTCGATGCCGTCGACACTCACGGCGATGACCTTGGTGTTGCGGGCAGCCCACTCGTCCTTGAGCTGGGCGACCCGGCCGAGCTCGGTGGTGCAGACGGGGGTGAAGTCCGCCGGGTGGCTGAACAGGATGGCCCAGCCGTCACCCTTCCAGTCCAGGAAGGAGAGCTCGCCCTCGGTCGTCGTGGCGGTGAAGTCGGGGGCGTCGTCGCCCAGGCGCAGGCCGGTCATCGGTTCTCCTCAGGAGCGGTAAGCATCGGTAGAGCAGTGGTCGAAACATTGGGTAACACAACGTTTTGCTCGTCATAACATGCCGTGATCGTCCATGGTTCGGGAACCGCGTTTCACCATCCGGACAGCCCGGCTCCCGCCACGCACGGCGTGCGCGCCTAGAGTGAGGTCATGGACCGGCGCATCTTCGGGATCGAGAACGAGTACGGCATCACGTGCACCTCGGCCGGCCAACGCACGCTCACCCCGGACGAGGTGGCCCGGTACCTCTTCCGCAAGGTCGTCGCCTGGGGTCGCAGCAGCAACGTCTTCCTCTCCAACGGCTCGCGGCTCTATCTCGACGTGGGCAGCCACCCCGAGTACGCCACTCCCGAGTGCGACGACGTCCGTGAGCTCGTCGTCCACGACAAGGCGGGGGAGCGGGTCGTCGAGGGCCTGGTCGCCGACGCCCAGGAGCGCCTAGCCGAGGAGGGCCTCGAGGGCACCATCTACGTCTTCAAGAACAACACCGACTCGGCCGGCAACTCCTACGGCTGCCACGAGAACTACCTCGTCGGCCGCACCGGGGAGTTCCAGACCTTTTCCGACGTGCTCCTGCCGTTCCTCGTCAGCCGCCAGATCATCTGCGGTGCCGGCAAGGTCGTCGCCACGTCCAAGGGCGCGTTCTACTCGGTGAGCCAGCGGGCCGACCACATCTGGGAGGGCGTCTCCTCGGCGACCACCCGGAGCCGGCCGATCATCAACACCCGCGATGAGCCGCACGCCGACGCCGAGCACTACCGCCGTCTCCACGTCATCGTCGGCGACTCCAACATGAGCGAGACGACGACCCTGCTCAAGGTCGGCTCGGCCGATCTGGTGCTGCGGATGATCGAGGCCGGGGTCGTCATGCGCGACCTCACCATGGAGAACCCGATCCGTGCGATCCGGGAGATCTCCCACGACCTCACCGGCCGCAAGACGGTCCGGCTCGCCAACGGCCGGCAGCTCTCGGCGCTGGACATCCAGGGCGAGTACCTCCACCGGGCACAGGCCTTCGCCGACCGCGAAGGCCTCTCCAGCCCGGTGCACAAGCAGGTGCTCGACCTCTGGTCGCGGACCCTGGAGGCCGTCGCGACCGACAACCTCGCGCTCGTCGACACCGAGATCGACTGGATCATCAAGCACAAGCTCATCGACGCGTATGCCGCGAAGCACGACCTCCCGCTGGAGCACCCGCGCATCGCCCAGATCGACCTCGCCTACCACGACATCGACCGGCAGCGCGGGCTGTTCTACCTGCTGCAGCGCGCCGGCCGCGCCGCCCGGTGCGCCGACGACGCCGAGATCGAGGAGGCCCGGACCGTCCCGCCGCAGACGACGCGGGCCAAGCTCCGCGGCGACTTCGTGGCCGCGGCCCAGGCCGGCCGGCGCGACTTCACCGTCGACTGGGTCCATCTCAAGCTCAACGACCAAGCCCAGCGGACCGTCCTGTGCAAGGACCCGTTCATCAGCCACGACCCCCGCGTCGACCGGCTGATCGAGGGGATGCGGTCGAGCGGCTGAGGTCGCGAACGGCGGCGAGCACCCGGCATACCGGATCGGGTTGTTTGGGCGGCACAGCGGCGGCGGTTATGGTGGGCGGCGCTTTGCCCTCTCCTCAAAGGCTGATCTCTTGACCCTTCGCACCCGTTCCCTCGCCGTCGTCGCGGTCGGCGGTCTGCTCGCCCTCACGGCGTGTGGCTCCACGGCCAAGACCCCGGCCCAGACCGACACCCTGTCCGGCGTCAAGGTCGTCGGCAGCGACCCCAAGAAGGCCCCGGTCGTCACCTTGACCAAGAAGCCGTTCACGGTCTCCAAGACGACGACCCAGGTGCTGAAGCCCGGGTCGGGTGACGTGCTGACCGACAAGGACATCGCCTCGCTGTCGTTGGAGGTCGTCAACGGCAAGGACGGCAAGGCGGTCAACAGCAACTTCGAGACCGGTGCCGCCGGGCTCTACCTCGGCGAGCCGACCCTGCTCAAGGGGCTCAAGACCGGCGTGACCGGTCAGAAGGTCGGCTCCCGTCTGCTCGTCGCCGTACCGCCGGCCGACGGCTTCGGCAGCCAGGGCAACACCTCCCTCGGCATCGGCGCCACCGACACGATGCTCTTCGTCATCGACGTCGTGTCGTCGACCGAGATGCTCGACGTCGCGACCGGCGCCACGGTCGCTCCCAAGGCCGGGCTGCCGACGGTCGTCTACAACGCAGGCAAGGCCGCCACGATCACCATCCCCAAGGGTGCCAAGGCGCCTGCCAAGACGGTCATCCAGCCGCTCGTCCAGGGTTCGGGCACCACGATCAAGGCGGGCATGACGGTCCGGGCGACCTACACCGGTGTGCTGTGGCGCAACGGCAAGATGTTCGACAACGCCTGGGCGCACGACCCGAAGTACTTCGAGTTCCCCGCGGCCGGCAACGGAGCCATCAGCGCCTGGAGCAACGGCGTCGTCGGCCAGAAGGTCGGCTCACGCCTGCTCCTCGTCGTCGCACCGGTCGACGGCTACGGCGCCAAGGGCCAGGGCGACATCAAGGGCACCGACACGATGGTGTTCGTCATGGACATCCTCGCCGCCTACTGAGCCGCGCGCTCCCCACCCGGCACCGCCCGAGTCCACTGTCCTAACCTCTGCTAGCAGAGCTTGCGTCACTCAGCAGAGGTTGCAACTTCTGCTAAGTGACCCAGCGTCTGCTAGCAGAAGTTGGGCAATCCGCCCGCCGCACTTCCTCACCACCTGACAGGAGAATCCCGTATGCCGTTCGACCCGAACACCACCAAGCCCGAGATCGACTTCCCCGAGGGCGGCGCCCCGGCCGACCTGGTCATCGAGGACCTCACCGAGGGTGATGGCGCCGAGGCCACGCGCGGTGACACCATCTCGGCGCACTACGTCGGCGTGGCCCACTCGACGGGCGAGGAGTTCGACGCCTCGTGGAACCGCGGCGCCCCGCTCGACTTCCGGCTCGGTGTCGGTCAGGTCATCCGCGGCTGGGACGACGGCATCGTCGGCATGAAGGAGGGCGGCCGGCGCAAGCTGACCATCCCCTCGCACCTCGCCTACGGTGACCGCGGCGCGGGCGGCGTCATCAAGCCGGGCGAGTCGCTCATCTTCGTCGTCGACCTGGTCAAGGTCCGCTGACCCGCGAGACCGGGTGCAGGCGGCCTACGCGTCCAGGAGGCGGGCGGCATACCGTCCGGCGGCTGCCGCCGCCAGGAACGGTTCCGGGTCCACCTCGACTCCACGCCCCATCGTCGACAACCGCACGGGCGAGCTGCGGAGCGCCGTGAGCAGCCCGTCCTGCGGGACCACCTCCACGATCGCCAGCCCGGACGCCTCGCTCATCAGCTCCTGAGCCTGGCGCAGGACGAGCTCCTGGAACTCGTTCGACGGCAGGGGCACCGGCATGGCGAACCGCCCGGCGACGGCAACCCGTCCGTATGCCGTGCTGCTGTGGTGGGAGATCCCGCGGTGCCGGTCGCGCGGGTCGGAGTCCGAGACGCGCAGGGTCGCGACCCCGCGTCCGTGCAGGATTCCGGCGGCGTTGAGTGCCTCGCCGGCGGCCACGCCCGAGAACCCCCACGGCGTGCCGGTCCCGACGTTGCCCGGGCCCTGGATGACGACGGCGATGTCGGCGTCCAGCACCCAGCGGGCGGCGAGCAGGCCGGAGTGCAGCGTGACTGCCTCGTGGTCGCCGCCGAAGGCCTGTCCCACGGTGACCGTCGAGTGCAGCCACCCCGCCGACCGGAGACCGGCGACCGCCCGGGAGAAGGCGAGCGGCAGCGCCCCACCGTCGGTCATCAGGTAGACGACCCGCGCCGACGGCGCGTCGGCCCGGATCCCCGCGACCACCGCCGGCAGTGCCGAGTGCAGGTCGGCCACGACGACGGGTAGCCCCTGCAGGTCCCCGGCCGCCGGGAACCTGCCGGTCAACGCGGCATGGTGGGGGCTGTCCTGCTCGTCGATCGCGAGGAACATCTGCTGTTGCGGGGTGTAGCGGGCCTTGACGATGTGTCCGTCAGCCGGAGCGGGGTCGGTCGGCAGCCGGTCGGGCACGGCGACGACGAGGGCCAGGCCACCGGTCCCGAGGCCGCGGAACAGGGCCGAGACGTTGAGCAGGACCCGGTCGCCGGGCCGGGGCTCGCCGACGATCGCCGGATAGGCGAGCGCCCGGACACCCTCGGGGTCACCGGGAGCCAGGCGCACGGCATACTCCACCGCGCCGGGCCACCGGGAGAGCTCTCGCTCGACGATCCCCTCGCGCCACTGCATCACGCGCCGCAGCCTAGTCGGCCAGTCGTACGTTCGTCCGGTAGCGTCTGGCGCATGAGTGCGGCACCCGGCCCGACAGCCAAGACCGAGCGCCTGCTCAACCTCGTCCTCTGCCTGCTCTACACGCGGCGGCCGCTGCCCAAGAGCCGGCTGCGCGACATGGTCCCGCAGTACGCGTCGGCGGCCAGCGACGAGGCCTTCGACCGGATGTTCGAGCGCGACAAGGACGAGCTGCGCGAGCTCGGCATCCCGCTCGTCACCGAGGAGCTGAGCGGGATCTGGGACGACGAGCCCGGCTACCGGATCCACGAGCGCGACTACGCCCTGCCGGACCTGACCTTCGAGCCGGACGAGCTGGCCGTACTCGGCCTCGCAGCCCGCACCTGGGCGCAGGCCTCGCTCGCCGGCCCGGCCGCCGAGGCGATCCGCAAGCTCAAGGCGGCCGGCATCGAGCGCGACGAGGACTCCCTCGTCGGCATCGAGCCGCGGCTGCGCACGACCGAGCCGTCCTTCGACGCCATCCGCCGGGCGGTCATCGCCCAGCAGACGGTCACCTTCGACTACCGCCGACCCGACGGCGAGGTGGCCAGCCGCCGCGTCCAGCCCTGGGGGATGGCGTCGTGGCACGGCCGCTGGTACCTCACCGGCCACGACGAGGGCCGCGGAGCCGAGCGGGTCTTCCGGCTCTCCCGGATCGTCGGCGAGGTCGTGCCGGACCCCAAGGCACCGGCGTATGCCGTGCCGCCGGGTCACGACGCGACGGCCAGCGTCCGGCGCTCGACGAGCGGGCGGCCGCAGCCCGAGCCCGCCGTCCTGCGGGTGCGCGCCGGCCAGGGCCACACCCTGCGTCGCCGGGCGCAGTCGGTCGAGGAGGTCGACGAGTACTGGTCGCGGGTGTCCGTCGAGTACGGCGACGTCGAGTCGCTGGCCGACGAGGTCGTCGGCCACGGGGCCGACGTCGTGGCCGAGCGGCCCGTCGAGCTGGTCCTTGCCGTCGTCCGTCGGCTCGACGGCGCGCTGACCGCCCACGGGGCGACCTCATGACCCCGCCGCGCCAACGCCCTGGCACGGGTGAGACTGCCACCGCTCGGCTGGCCCGACTGTTGACCCTCGTCCCGTGGCTCTCGAACCGGCCGGGGATCTCCGTGGAGGACGCCGCCACCGGACTGGGGATCAGCGAGGACCAGCTGCGGGCCGACCTGGATCTCATCTTCGTCTGCGGCTACGGCCAGATGCCCGACGAGATGATCGAGGTCGACGCCGAGGGCGACCGGATCGTCGTCCGCAACGCCGAGACGATCGCCCGGCCCTTGCGGCTGGGGATCGACGAGGCGATCACCTTGATGGTCGGACTTCGTGCGCTGGGCAAGGTCCCGGGTCTCACCGACACCGACGCCATCGACCGCGCGCTGGCGCGTCTGGAAGAGGCCACCGGCGCGATCGGCGCGGTCGCCGGACGGGTGAGCGTCTCGATCGACGACGATGGCGATGACACCGCCGGCCTGCTCGCCGACGCCCGGCGGGCCCTGGCCGGGCACCGTCGGGTGCACCTGCGCTACCTCGTGCCGAGCCGCGACGAGACGACCGAGCGCGACGTCGACCCGATGCGGGTGGTCAACCTGGACGCCCACTGGTACCTCGAGGGCTGGTGCCACCGCGCCCAGGACACCCGGCTGTTCCGCCTCGACCGCATCGAGGAGCTCACCGTCCTCGACGTCGACGGCACGCCTCCGGCGACCGCCCGGGTGCGCGACCTCGACCTCGGCACCTTCCAGCCCGGCCCGACCGACCAGCTCGTCGTCCTGCGAGTGGACCGCGGTGCCCGCTGGGTCAGCGACTACTACCCGGTCGAGTCGGTCACCGAGCTCGGCGACGGTGGTCAGGAGATCAGCCTGCGCACCGGCGACACCGAGTGGCTGCGCCGCCTCGCGCTGCGCCTCGGGGGTCTCGGCACCGTCGTCAGTCCCGCGTCTCTCGCACAGGAGGTGGCGTATGCCGCCCGAGCCGCGCTCACGGCATACGACTTGGAGTCCTGACCCGTGCTTCCGTGGTGGGGCTGGGTGCTGGTCTGGGTCGTCATCGTCGTCGGTGGGGCGGCGCTCATCGCGTGGCGAGGCTGGCGGGTGTGGGGCAAGGTGAAGGCTCTCGGGCGGGAGATCGCCGAGCTCCGCGACGAGTAGAGGCAGGAGCGCATGGCTCGCGTGGACGCGCGACGAGCGGGCCGGGCCTACGGCGTAGACTGACCGCAGTTCGACTCCACGGCGGAGTCGAGCGCTCGACGTCCGGAAGGCATCCATCATGCGTGGCCTCTTCGAGGGTTGGCACATCGTCATCCTCATCGTCCTGCTCGTGGCACTCTTCGGTGCCAAGCGGCTGCCCGACGCGGCCCGCAGCCTCGGCCGCTCGGCCCGGGTCTTCCGGTCCGAGGTCGACGAGATGAAGCGTGAGGCCAAGGCCTCCGACGCGAGCAGCACCACGGTGCCCGGCCAGACCGTCCCGCCCGCGGCGTCGTCCACCCCGACGAGCACCGGTGCCGAGAGTCCCATCCAGGAGAACGCGCCGCGGACGGACAACCCGTCCGGCCCGGTCGCCTGATCCCCGCTCCACCTGCCAGCCGCGTGCCATCCATCCGGCGGAGCCCACGCGACCCCGAAGGTCGGATGTCGCTGGGCCAACACGTTCGTGAGCTCAAGCGACGACTCGTCATCGCGGCAGTCGCCCTCTTGGCCGGCGGCGTCGTCGGCTGGGTGATCTACCACCCCGTCTTCGTCCTGCTCACCGACCCGATCACCAAGTACAAGCAGGCTCATCCGCATCGCACGGTGCTGATCAACTACGGGACGGCCACGGCCGCGTTCTCCCAGAAGCTGAGCCTCTCCCTGTTCATCGGGCTGATCATCTCCAGCCCGGTCTGGCTGTGGCAGGCGTGGGGTTTCGTCGTTCCGGGCCTGACCAAGCGGGAGAAGCGGGTGTCGCGCGCCTTTTTCTTCGCGGCCGTCCCGCTCTTCCTTGCCGGGATCTATCTCGCGCACCGATCGCTGCCCTTGGTCATGGGCGTGCTCCTGGACTTCGCCCAGGCCGACACCTCGATCATCCAGTCGCTGTCGGACTACCTGTCGTTCGTGTCCCGGTTCATTCTCGGGTTCGGCCTGGCCTTTCTCCTACCGGTCCTCCTCGTCGCCCTCAACATGCTGGGTGTGTTGACGGTGAAGGCGATGCTCAAGGCGTGGCGGGTTGCGGTGTTCCTCATCTTCGTCGCCTCGGCGATGATGATGCCGACCCCCGACCCGTACTCGATGATGCTGCTCGCCCTTCCGCTGGTCTTCCTCTACTTCGCGGCCGTCGGGGTGTCCGCGCTCCTGGAGCGGGGCAAGCGGCGGTCACGTGCCGACTGGCTGGACGCGGCCGACGACGAGGCCTCGGCGCTGTAGCCACACCCCCCTCGGGTGGCCCCGGCGCTGTACTCTCCGCCCGTGAGCATGCGCATCGGCCTCGTCGTCAACCCCACCTCCGGGAAGCGGACCGGCGCCCTCATCGGCGCCCAGGCGGCCGAGCTGCTGCGGTCTCGCGGACACGACCTCGTCGACCTCTCCGGTGCCGATGCGACGTCGGCCAGGGACCAGGCCCGGGCGGCGGTGGACAGCGGTCGGCTCGACGCTCTCGTCGTCTCCGGCGGTGACGGCATGGTCAACCTCGGGCTCGGACTGGTCGCGGGGACCGACCTGCCGCTCGGCATCATCGCCGCCGGCACCGGCAACGACATCGCCCGCGAGCTAGGCCTGCCCGTTCGGGACGCGGTGGCCGCGGTCGACCGGATCGAGCTGGTCCGACGCCGGAAGATCGACCTCGCCCGCACCGACACCCCGACCGGGCCGCGCTGGTTCGGTGGTGTCCTGGCGGCCGGGTTCGACGCCATCGTCAACGAGCGCGCCAACGGGTGGCGCTGGCCCAGGGGGCAGATGCGCTACAACCTGGCCATCCTGCGCGAGCTGCCCGTCTTCCGGCCGATCCCGTATGCCGTGGAGATCGACGGGACCCGCCATCAGACCAAGGCGATGCTCGTCGCGGTCGGCAACGGCCCGGCATACGGCGGAGGCATGAAGGTGACACCCGACGCGAGCTTCGACGACGGGCTGCTCGACGTCCTCATCCTGCACGAGATCGGGATGGTCGAGTTCCTGCGCGTCTTCCCGAGGGTCTTCACCGGCGCGCACGTCGGCCATCCGTCGGTCGAGGTGATCCGCGGCCGGCAGGTGCGCCTGGAGGCGGAGGGGATCGTCGCGTATGCCGACGGCGAGCGGTTCGCGCCACTGCCGCTGTGCTGCGAGGTGGTGCCGGGAGCGGCGACCGTCCTCGCCTAGATTGGGGCCATGGCGAGCCCCGCGGAACGCAAGGCCGACGCGGACCGCCGCGCGACTCCCGAGTACCAGCAGGTCCGGTCCTTCGCCGACGGTGCGGACTTCCCGCTCGACGACTTCCAGGTCCTGGCCTGCCAGTCGGTCGCGGCCGGGCGCGGGGTCCTCGTCGCGGCGCCGACCGGTGCCGGCAAGACGATCGTCGGCGAGTTCGCGGTCCACCTCGCTCTCGCCACCGGCCGCAAGGCCTTCTACACCACACCGATCAAGGCCCTGTCGAACCAGAAGTACCACGACCTCGGCCGGCGGCACGGCTACGACCGGGTCGGCCTGCTCACCGGCGACGTGTCGGTCAACGGGGAGGCGCCCGTCGTCGTCATGACCACCGAGGTCCTGCGCAACATGCTGTATGCCGGGTCGCACACCCTCGGCGGGCTCGGCTACGTCGTGATGGACGAGGTGCACTACCTCGCCGACCGGTTCCGCGGCGCCGTGTGGGAGGAGGTGATCATCCACCTGCCCGAGGACGTCCAGGTCGTCTCGCTGTCGGCGACGGTGAGCAACGCCGAGGAGTTCGGCGAGTGGCTGGGGGAGGTGCGCGGCAACACCGACATCGTCGTCTCCGAGATCCGGCCGGTCCCGCTGTGGCAGCACATGCTCGTCGGCCAGACGATGTTCGACCTGTTCGCCGACGGCGAGACGCCGATGACGGCGGGGGAGGCGCGGATCAACCCCGACCTGGTGGCGGCGATCCGGGTGGCCGAGCAGCGGGACCGGGCGGTCGACGACCGCCGTATGCCGGGTGGCCGGGTCGGGCGTGGCGGTCACCACGCGGGCCGCGGCCGAGGACGCGACGGCGGCGGCGCGTCGTCCGGATCGTCGGGGTCGCGCGGTCCGGGAGGTGGGTCGGGTGGTCGAGGGTTCGCGCGCGGCGGGCGGCCCGGCGGGGGAGCGACCCGCTCCGAGGTCGTCACGCTGCTCGACCGCGACGCGTTGTTGCCGGCGATCTTCTTCATCTTCAGCCGGATCGGCTGTGAGGCCGCGGTGGGGCAGCTGCTCGGGTCCGGCACCCGACTGGTGACCGAGGCCGAGGGCGGGCGCAACCGTCGGACGGTCGAGGAACGGCTCGGCTCGCTGGCCGAGGAGGACCTCTCGGTCCTTGGCTACTGGGACTTCGTCGAGGGTCTGTCGCGCGGGTTCGCGGCCCACCACGCCGGGATGCTGCCCCTCTTCCGGGAGATCGTCGAGGAGCTCTTCACCGCCGGCCGGATCAAGGTCGTCTTCGCCACCGAGACGCTCGCGCTGGGCATCAACATGCCGGCCCGGACCGTCGTCCTGGAGAAGCTGGTCAAGTTCAACGGCGAGGCCCACGTCGACGTGACGCCGGCCGAGTACACCCAGCTGACCGGTCGCGCCGGGCGTCGTGGCATCGACGTCGAGGGCCACGCGCTCGTCCAGTGGACGCGCGGGCTCGACCCGGTAGCGGTCGCCGGCCTCGCGTCGACGCGTACGTATCCGCTGCGCTCGTCGTTCAAGCCGACCTACAACATGGCGGTCAACCTCGTCGCCCAGGTCGGTCGCGAGGTGGCTCGGGAGATCCTCGAGACGTCGTTCGCCCAGTTCCAGGCCGACCGGTCCGTCGTCGGCCTCGCGTCGACCATCCGCAAGGACGAGGACGCCCTGGCGGGCTACGCGGAGGCGATGGAGTGCCACCTCGGCGACTTCCGGTCGTATGCCGCGCTCCGGCACGAGATCGCCCAGGCCGAGAAGGAAGGTGCAAAGGTCCGGTCGGCCAGCCGCCGGGCCGAGGCGGCGCTCTCGCTGGAGGCCCTGCGAGTCGGCGACGTCATCCGGATCCCGGCCGGCCGCCGGGCCGGCTACGCCGTGGTCGTGAAGTCGGACAAGGGCTTTGCCGGCCAGCCGCCCTCACCGACCGTCGTCACCGAGGACCGGCAGCTTCGCCGCCTGACCCTCGTCGACGTGCCGTCGCCGGTCGAGGCGGTCACGACGGTCAAGATCCCGTCCCACTTCAACCCCAAGTCACCCAAGTCCCGACGCGACATCGCCACCTCGTTGCGGATCGCCGTCCCGCACGACCCGCCGCCGAGGACCTCGGCCAAGGAGGCGGCATACGGCGTCGACGGTCGGGTCGAGGAGCTGCGCCGGCAGCTGAAGGCGCACCCGTGCCACCAGTGTCCCGAGCGCGAGACGCACGCCCGGTGGGCCGAACGGTGGTGGCGACTCAAGCGCGAAACCGTTGTACTGCAACGCAAGATGCAGGGTCGTACCGGAACGGTGGCCAAGACGTTCGACCGGATCTGCGGGCTGCTGACCGAGATGGGCTACCTCGGCGACGACGGGACGACGGTCACCGACCGCGGGCAGCACCTGCGGCGGCTCTACACCGAGAAGGACCTCTTGGCGGCCGAATGCCTTCGCCACGGGGTCTGGAAGGCGCTCGACGCGCCGTCCTTGGCCGCCTGCGTGTCGGCGCTCGTCCACGAGCCGCGGTCGGGCGAGGCCGACCCGTCGCCGCGGATGCCCACCGACGACGTGGCGACGGCGGTGGAACAGATGTACCGGCTGTGGAGCGAGCTCCAGGACCGCGAGCACGACGCCGCCCTGCCCGAGACCGGCGCGCCGGACGGCGGGATGGCCCAGATGGTGCACCGCTGGGCGTCCGGGCAGCGCCTGGATGCCGTGCTCCGCGGGCAGGACATGGCGGCGGGCGACTTCGTGCGGCGGTGCAAGCAGATCGTCGACCTGCTCGGCCAGCTGGCGGATGCGGCACCGGAAGACCCCTTGAGGCGGACGGCGAAGAAGGCCGTCGACCTCGTGCTGCGTGGTGTCGTGGCCGCGGACCGCCTTGACTGACGGGCCCCGCCGCTCCCGCCACCAAAACCTAACCTCTGCCAAAACCTAACCTCTGCTAGCAAAGGTTAGGTCTCTCAGCAGAGGTTGCAACGTCTGCTGAGTGAACCAACTTCTGCTAGCAGAGGTTGCGGCAGAAGGAGATTGGCGTCGGGAGCGTCTCGAGAGGGCAGGGGGCAGGTGGCTGGGCGTCGTCAGATGCCGAGGGCGGAGAGGACCCGGTTGACGTTGTTCGTGAGTCCGTACTCGCTGGCCAGCCTGCTCATCAGCGCAGCGTCGACGACGTCCGTCGGGACGGCCAGGTCGATCGAGGGGACAGGGGCGTCCATGGCGACCGCGACGACCCGCGGCGCCCGGTCGAGGTAGTCCGCCCCGGCCTCGAGGCGCGCCCGCTGGGCGCCCTTGAGCGCCGGGTCGCCGTCGTCGATCGCCTGGCGGAGCCCGGCGAGGGATCCGTATGCCGCGATCAGCTTGGCCGCGGTCTTCTCACCGATGCCGGTCACGCCGGGCAGGCCGTCGCTCGTGTCGCCGCGCAGGACCGACATGTCGCGATAGGCGTCACCGTTCAGCACGTCGTACTTGGCCCGCAGGAATGCCTCGTCGACCCGCTCGGCGTCCCGCACCCCGGACCGGGCCGTGTAGAGGACCGAGATCTCGTGGGCGTCGTCGACGAGCTGGAACAGGTCCCGGTCGCCGGTCACGACGTCGACCGGCATACGACCCTTGTAGGCATGGGCGAGGGTGCCGATGACGTCGTCGGCCTCGTAGCCGTCGGACCCGATCCGGGCGATCCCCAGAGCGGCCAGCATGTCGACGATCACCGGCACCTGGGGCGCGAGATCGTCAGGCACCTCTTCGGCGTCGCCGCTCGCGGGGTGGGCCTGGTCCGGCGCCGCCGTGTCGGCGACCGGGGAGGGAGCCGTGGCGACCCGGTGCGACTTGTAGCTGGGAATGGCCTCGACCCGGAACGCCGGCCGCCAGTCGTTGTCCCAACATGCGGCCAGATGCGTCGGACGATGTGCCGACACCAGGGTGGCGATCATGTCGAGGAATCCGCGAATTGCGTTGTTGGGCGGGGCGTTCGGGTCGTCCCGCTGGTCGGGCACGCCATAGAAGGCTCGGAAGTACAACGACGCGCTGTCGAGCAACATCAACCGGGTAGACATGATCTCCATCGTTGCAGGTCGCTGCGCCCGTAGGCTGTGCGCGTGGAAGAGACTGACCGCAAGATTGTCGAGCAGCTGGCTGCCGACGGCCGGATGAGCTACACCGATCTCGGCAAGGCGCTCGGTATGTCCACGTCGGCCGTCCACCAGCGTGTGCGGCGGTTGGAGGAGCGAGGTGTCGTCAAGGGGTATGCCGCCCGCATCGACCACGCGCAGATGGGCCTTCCGCTCACGGCGTTCATCTCGATCACGCCGCTCGACCCGGCCGCACCGGACGACATCCCCGACCACCTGCGCGAGATCAGCGAGATCGAGGCGTGCCACTCGGTGGCCGGCGACGAGAACTACATCCTCAAGGTCCGGGTGGCGACGCCCGGTGACCTCGAGGAGCTGATCGCCCGGGTCCGGGGCGCGGCCAACGTGGCCACCCGGACGACGGTCGTGCTCTCCACCCCCTGGGAGTGACCGGTCCCCACCGGGGCTACGCGCGGGCGATGAGCGCGTATGCCGCGCCGGTGACCGTCAGCAGGTCGGCCGGGGACAGGCCGACGTCGAAGCCGCGTCGGCCGCCGGAGACATAGACGGTCCTGAAGGCGTGCGCGGACTGGTCCACCACGGTGGGCAGCCGCTTCTTCTGGCCGACCGGAGAGATCCCGCCGACGACGTAGCCGGTCACCCGGGCCGCGACCACCGGGTCGGCCATCGTCACCTTCTTGGCCCCGATCGCCGCGGCCATCGCCTTGAGGTCGAGGGTGGCCGCCACCGGGACGATCCCGACGGCCAGGCCTGCCCCGGTGTCGACGAGGAGGGTCTTGAACACCTGGGCCGCCGGCAGCCCGAGCGCCGCGGCTGCCTCGAGCCCGTACGACGGCGCCGACGGGTCGTGGTCATAGGTGTGCACCGAGAACGGCACGCCCGCGCTGGTGAGCGCCACGGTGGCGGGCGTCCCGGCGGAGTCTCTGCGCGGCATACGGGGAACGCTAGGGCACGCGAGCCGCCCCCGTGAGTGCCTGAAGCGTTGGGTCAGGTTTGGTAGAGGACCGCGAAGGTCTCACAGACGAC
>Ga0073909_10000051_pt1 | contig 44469 bp, 52 predicted proteins | sample Coa_R1_6_FD_66439 | JGI IMG/M metagenome (GOLD analysis project Ga0073909, IMG submission 66439) | Surface soil microbial communities from Centralia Pennsylvania, which are recovering from an underground coalmine fire. - Coalmine... | ecosystem: Environmental > Terrestrial > Soil > Unclassified... | reverse complement strand
CGAGGGAATTGATGTAACTTTGTGTGGGATTGAGCGAGCAGACGTAGTGATGGTTAACATGGCCAACAGGTTTTCCATCCCGCCAGCTAGTGCCATTGCTTCGTCCGTAACAACCCGGCCATTCGACAATATCGAAATGCCACGCTCGAAGTCGTGCCACGATACTTCTAAAGTCATCAGTCATCCCCATTATCCTGGGAACCTCCCAGCGGGACAATTTCCCCAGTATCCAGTTTTACAAATCCTTCCGGCACATCTTCCTGATCGTGTAGATGAACCTCAATTGTCCGCTCTGTGCTCTCCACAGTACGTTCAATGTCAGCGTCCATTGTAATTCCTTCCTAGTGCAGATATAGAAAAGGCGACAGGCCAGCCCCCGACATAGAAACTGACCTGTCGCCTCTTGAACTCAGGTTGCTTCGGTAATGTCCCGCATCACGAAGTGAGCGTTACGCCGATCTGTCCCAAGTTCCGAATACTGGTACATCGTGCCTGCATACGCATCCTTACCCTGAACTCGATCCCACATAGAGCCATCGCGGTCCATGAATGACCAATCGGCCTCACGGTAAACCTTGATGTTCTTTTCACTAAGGCCATAGATAGTCCCAGGAGGACAATCTGTGTCAGAAATTAGTGGAATGTCGCCCTGATCGGTAGTAAACGCCAGGCCCTCGAAGCCACCAGTGAAAGTCTTAGTACCCATATAGGTCCGCTGCTGGACCAGAAGGTTGAAGTAAGACCTTCGGACACCAAGAGAAGTGAGCAGCAGACTTGTCTTGGCCCCATTCGTCCTAACAGCGTCCACATTCTTGAGGATCAAGCCTTCAGAAATAGGACGAAGAGTACCGCTGTTGGAATCAACAACAGACTTCCAGATAGGATAAGAAACAGGATCAATGTTGTAAAGAGTACCAGAGTTATTAACAATAGCACCCAGCCCAGTCCACTCACGATTCTGGTTACCAGTACGGACAAGAATGTCTCCAGCCGCAAGAGTAATGGCAGCACCAGAGTTCGTGATTGTAATCGTACCGGCAGCAGGATCAATGTTGGTGATAGTGATTATCTGGCCTGCATTGTTCTTAGGCGCCCCATCCGCTGCCAACGTAGCAGCAGTATGAACATCAACAGTCTCACCAATCTGAAGCTGAGAAATACCAGAGGTAATAGTAAGAGTAGTCCCAGTACCAGTTGTAGAAGTTGTAGCAAGCGCACCTGTTCCATTGCCGTAAACCTGGCGGTTTTGATCTTTGGCAAGGTCATCCTTCAGCTTGTCCATTTCAAGATCAACCGCGTCGATGAAGGTCTGGTAATTAGTGTTCACCAGTTCCATCGTCTGACCGGTCAACTGCACGCCGCCGTACTCATATTTCAAGCCGACACGAGCCGCCGTAGTTCCCTGGTTCCCAGGAGTCGGCAGCGTTTCATTTTCCCTACGAGCACCGATACCGGAGTTTCGCTGATAGTGAATGGGGAAGGTGACGTACTTAGCGCCAACTTCCGAAATGACATTTGCGTTGGTCTTGGTGATCCTCTTCAGAGCAATCGTGTCATCGTTGAGTTGGTAACGAAGACCCGGCTCATAAATTTCCTTGAGGATCCCCGCAACCGTCGCAAGAGTTGCAGGCATTTCTACCTCACTGACTGTTGAGTTGAGCGAGGTACTGTGCCACTAGCGCCTTTCTTTCTTCCGGTCCCGCAGTTCGGGGATCAATAACCTGCGTAGGTGGAATCCCACCACCAGAAGGATTAACGACACTAGGGGCACCAGCACCAGGGCGTGGAGCACTGCGTATAGATGTCACAAGACTCATGTAGTCCTTATAAGCCTGTGAAAGATCCGGCTCAGCGTCTGGGTTCTGATACGTTTGCACCAAAACATTTTGAATTACTTGCCGAGCGTTAAAAGGAACTCCAGGGTAATTTTGCTGATGATATGCTTCAATCTGTTGAAGCTGGCCCTCTGCTTCCTGCTCGTAATAAGCTACTTCTTGTTCCTGTTCCTGAGCTTCTCTCTCAGCTTTCCATGCTTCTTGCTGTTCCTGCATGGCTTGAACAGTTAGTTGTAGCCTCTTTACTTCAGGATCAGTGTAAGCATCCTCATCATCAGGCCCCTCAAATCCCTCCTGCTGCTGATCTTGCGCAATCTGTTGCGCCTGCCCAGGTGTTACCCCCAGCAGTTCTCCTAGCTTTTGGTAGAAAGCCTGTGGGTTGTCGTTCAGTTGCTGAATAACCCCAAGGTTACGCTGCACCTGATCGTATGGCTGACCAAGCTCTTCCCACGGTTTGTACTGCTCTCTTAGCTGCTGATAATTTCTATCCCATGTTTCTAACTCAGGCTTGATTGCCTTGTGGAATTCTAGGGGGAGTTTTCCAAAGACATTTTCCCAAGCGGGATTGTACGCATCCTGTTCCTGCTGCTGACCATAATCCTGAGAAGTTTCGACCGGGCTAGAGTGTTGTTCTCCAGAATCTTGTTCGGCGACAGGGGCATCAGCGGCGAAATTAGCGTAGCTGCTACCTTCGGCAGAAGACATTTAGTGCTCCTTTCCCCGTACCTTTTTATGGGCCCTAGGGAACTAGCTATCTGGAAACATTGTCGTGTAGGCAAAAACGATGTCGTTAGGAGTCAGGCTCCTGACCCGAGAGTCAGTATAATATGGATCATAAATCTGTAGCAGGGCTACCATGAGATTATAATCCAGCTTCGCTCTCAGTCCATAGTTAACTTTGTTGGCATCTGGATACGGATACTGTCGCCGGCCGTGACTAGAATTAGGCAGCCACTGGCTGTATTTAAGTGGGGCCGGAATGGGTGGAGGGCCTGTCGCCACTCCTGTATCATCAAAAGTACCGACACCGTTGAAAGTAGCAATGACCGGAATCTGCCAAATCTTGAAAGTACCACCGAAAGTACCATCACCGTTGAAAGTCGCTACCTGTCTCTGATTGGCATACATCAAACTATTAGTATAAGTTCCTGTGCCGTTGAAAGTCGCCACTTGAGGCGAAGGCATAGTCATTTTATAGCATCCTGTTCTATGAGAGCGTGGATAATATCATTGAGAGTCATATGAACTATCTTGGCATCTGTGTAATAAGTACTGTTTACTACTCTCAATCTTGCCTTCATGGACTCGATACTCGCGTAGTCACCAAAGGGCAGACGGGTTGGGTACTTGAGATTATGGGGTGACCTGACAGTACCGTAACCCGTCTGCTTGCCTATTTGGACAAACGCAATAACTTGTGGCGCATCCGGCAGCAGAGGTACAACATCAGAACCAAAAACACCTTCACCACCAAAACCTACTGGAGTGTTAGTACGAGGCAGGAAATAGCCTACGCCATTAAAAGTAGCTACTTGAGCTAGCCCAGGACGAAGTGAGCTATTAGCATAAGTTCCAGAGCCGTTGAAAGTAGCTACTAAAGTAGGAGGCGTTTGAACTACTACTGTACTAGACAGAGTTCCAGAGCCATTAAAAGTCGCAGCTACAGAAACACTTGGACCTGCACTGGGTACTAATTCAATACCGGCCACTGACCAGTTAGTAGACGGAGTAGTAAGACCGGTAGGCCAGATATTAGGAAATGGCGCGGTCTGATAGGCAAAATAATGAACCGAGTTAGACCCTAGATGACCATCGTACAGACCATCTTCAGTAACAGTTGTTTGACCACTATTGCTATTATAAACACGACCAGCTGGATCTTGAGAAGAACTATCACCAAGTACCCAGGACATTATGCTATTAGTACCTGTAGTATTAATAACAGCATTCCCAACAGTACCAATATTAGGTGAACAGAAGTTTGGTCCTACAGTAGCACCAGACCACACTTCTACTACCATAGAATGTCTACAGTTAGCAGTAGGTATTCCACTAGAAACAGTCATACTAGCAGGAGTACCTACCACAGCCGTCCAGACTGCTACCCAAGTCTTAAATCCACTAGTGGGGCCACTTTGCTGTAAAGTATAAGTTAAACCTCCACCAGAAGGCGTAGACATAGTAACACTAGAGTCCCAAGTAGCACACTTTACTACAATAATATCCCCAGCATTATTGGGTGTAAAAGCCAGTGTTGTTAATGTACTAGCATCAACACCAGCACTGTATTTAGGTTCGCTACGATTCAGTGCTACAGCCATGATTACAACTGCGTATAGGTAGGCGTAACTAGAATCTGACCCTGGACCGGAAGGCTAGCTCCACTAAGAGCCTGCTTGTCAATAAAAGTTCCACCAGAAGCAGCAGACCAAAGCCCAGCCCACGGATAGTTTCCAGCCGGAGCATCAATAGCTACCTGAGTTCCTGTCACGGCTCCAGCCGTAGAAGCTCCCCAAGTAGTTTGCTTACGAGCATAGGCAGGAGTTCCACCGGTAGCTTCACTAACTCCAGTCTGACCCGGATCAAGAGTATGAAGACTAATCCAAGTACCTAATGCCTTATAGGCATTTGCCAGCGTATCTCTCGTTGCTGGGACGGCGATAGCCATATGATCACGGTCCAAAACTAGCAGGGAACTTCTGCCGATAGGCCATCATCAAATCATTAGCAGTCATACTGGAGAGTCGAGAGTTCGTAAAGTAGGTAGGATTACCAGCCTGAAGATTAGCAGCTAGCAATTCAGGCGACAGCATGTAGTTACCAAGCGGATCATAAAGATTATAGCTAGCCTGAGCGCTCATGGTATCCCTACCCTTGACAATAAACCTACTGTGACTTAGGCAGGGAACGAATTGAGACCACATCGGAGTAGCAACAGCAGCCATAATTAGTGTCCTTCCTGTGTATCCATGTAATTAAATACCAAATCATTCAGATTCATAGAAGGTGACATAGCATCGTATCTAGGACTCTGCAAATTAAGCTGCATATCCCTAATACTACGTGCACTAGATCCTAGTCCCCACTCAAGGCTGCTGTATCTAGAATTTACTAGGCCATATCCAGTTTCGCATCCAATTACTACATAGCTACATAGTGTTGCCATTTACGGACCTCCTGCTCCTTGATCTTGTGGAGGCGGTTGCTGCGACATGTCTTGTCCCGGCGGGGGCGCACCTGCTTTCTGCATGCTCGGATTCATTCCTGTTCCTGCTGCATCAGCAGGGCCTTGGGGCCCCGCCAGAAGTTGAGCCATTCCAGGGGCGCTTTGTTGACCCGGCACACCCACATCAGGACTCATCATTTCTGGCGGGGAGTTCTGCATAGCTAGAGCTTGCACATGAAGTCTCACGTGCGAAGCGAACTGATCTTTAATCATCTGGTCTAGAGTTTCAAACTCCTGACCCTTACGATAATTATTATGGATCACAATGTGGGCCTGATGATTATCCCAGTCGTTGACTGGTACCAGCGGAGGCCACGAAGCAGGATCTTGTCCCCAGGCCCATGCTCCAGTATTAGGATCTTGCTGCTGATCTGAGCCCTGCTGGACCTGCATCATCATGCTCTGTGCATGCATCTGAAGAAGCTGAGGATCTAGCGACTTCATCTTAAGATTTTCTCGCTGAGCCTGCTTCTGGTCTACTCTGAGTCGCTGAGTAAGTTTCTGGACACCGCCGATGTCCATCATGTCCAGCATTTCCTGCGGCGAAATAAATCCGTTCTTCGCCATATCCATCAGGAAAGACTGCCGGGCCGCCTTACTTTGGGGTAGCGAGCTTCCGCCTTCGACTCTGATATCAAGAGCGTTGGCGATGTCACTTCCCTTAAACTCCCAAGTGTCAAAGGCTCCATCTGCACCAACGATTCTGATAATTCGTGGCGTGTCATAATAGTCAGCGACGAGAGCGAGCGTCTGCCTGGCAACTTTTTCAACTCCTGCTTCCCAGGAAGCGTAAGTTGCGTACATAAGCGAATCATCTTTTTCTTGGAGAAAGTTGATTGCTGTAGCTGCGACAACCCCACCACCCGGAGACATTCCTCGGGATGCTTGATGCTGCCCCGAGATGTCCTCAAGATCAGAAATAATTCTGTCTTGTTCCTCCATGACGTAATTTGGGAGGGGCGACAGTGCGATTGGAGTCGGTGGAGCGAATCCTTGATTATAGACGATGGCTTGACCGGGTTCTGACGTAAGTTTTCTGGGATCAAGTGAACCTTTGGCGACCAGGAGTTGTGGACGCCCCATGCGGTTTCGAGACTCAATGATCTGCGAACGAACCCGGTTGTATTCTCGCTGTAGGTGTTTAGCGTCCTTAATGACTGACTCACCGTAAAACGTACCAGTTTCGATGTGGATCGTCTTTGAGTACGGATACTCTTGGTGGGAGTATGGGAATATCTCCTGATACTGGACGATCTTGTTAGCGGCGAGAGTGACCAGTCCACCTTGAGGAAAGAGTTTATGCTGACCTGGCTTAATCCACGCCTCGACAAAGAGGCAACTATCCGGGGCTGCATCCTTGGCAGACTGCCCAACCTGGAAGTACCGTGCCTCGAAGATTTCGTTTTGAGATACCACATCTGGTTGCGGAGCACCATCTTTGAAGATGTCTGGATACCTGGCGACGACCCAATCGACCGGCTTTGTGTACGCTTCAAATACATAAGGTTCATCCTCAATATCGGGGCACAAGAAGTCAGGAACAAAGAGGTTAAAAGTTGTTACAACATTATGGCACACATTGCCCTGGACAGGATTACCGTACAGGTCTTTAGTCATCGGGTCGATTTTATCATCGTCCCACCAGGTCTTCCAGAATCCTGTACCGGTATTAGTCAGCCAGAATGCGTGCCGGATTGCTAAAGTCGTGGCGAAATTATTTCTGTCTGTGAGATATTCCCAGATGGCTTCTCCGGCCAGCGCAGCAGCCATATCATCTTCTTCACCGGTGCTGGGTATGACACTAGCACTCGGCTTCTGACTTGTCAGCCGTGCAATTTCAGTACGGATCATCGGCCTGATCTTATTGACTGTCGCCCTGACTCTATATTTCGGAGCCGGCGGGACGCCAAGAGAACTCAGCCCGTAGGGATTACTCATGACTTCGTAGTACTGCTCGCCATAGTACATCGAGAGATTAACGTACCATTCACGCTGCTTCTGCATGCGAGCAGATTTCATCTTACTGTATTGCATGTTGATCCAGGCTATAAGTTTCTTGCCTTTATCGGTGTCGCTGAACTTAGCAAGATCAGTATTAGGTTCCCTCTGCAATTGATCTGGCGATATAAGCCGGGTCGTCGAAGGAGTTCCATTCAGTCTGGATTGACTCGATGGGGAGTTCATCGTCTTGTTCGGTGGAGTCATTGCCGGGCTTGGCGAGGTCATTTAGCCTCCTAACTTCTGCTTCGTCGGATGGATCAACATACTCCACCGAAGTATAATCGGCGCCCTGCATTGTCGCCTGAACTGTTTGGAATGCTAGCGGATCTTTGGTTCCCAGCATGGTAGTGATCTTGTCATTGATTTGGAGCAACTTCGAGTAGTTCTCGGACTGAGAAGAGAACTTGTTGGACAGGTTCTTCTCTAATTCTAACAGTCGAGCGGATATCCGTAAGTTCCGTTCCTGCTGTGAGTTGTAGTGAAACATCATTGATATCAGGCCGACTACTGGCACTAACACGGTCACGAGCACGACTGAGAATAATATCAAAATCTGTTGCCAACTGATCGAAAGCTGGATCAATCCGAGCACCCCTATCGAGACTTTCCTGTACCTGATTAAGCTGAATCTCATGATCAAGACTAGACATCAGTCCTAGCTGGATGAAATTAAGTGCAGCCCACTTGTAACATTCTACGCAGATCAAGATAGCACCTGACATCGGCTCACTACGGCCTGTGTCGATAGAATCCTTACCGGTAGATCCACATGAAATACATGTAGCCGGATTAGGAAGGTACCTTCCCTGGATAAAACTCAGAGCCATTAGTCATCCTCCATGCCGTCAGAGTAGCGATGCTCAGGTTGACGGGAAGTTATCGTCCAGTTCTCGGGGTCACTCTCTGATAGACCCTTGTTATGACGGACAACTTGGGCGACAGACGGAGCCCGCCATAATCCCAACATGTTCTGCCGCGTCGGAAGTTCTGCCATCTTGGCGAGCGTGTCGTAAATTGTCCCCGGATCAAACTCGATTGTGTCGTCAAATTCCTCCCCAAATTCCGGCACAAGATCAGGCATGAGCGTAAAGAAGTATCGAGACGAATCTATGGCATGATCGTTCTTCTTATTAGGAACCTGGTAGGGATTAATCCTATCGGCTACCTTGGGAGAGATTGCAGTCTTCCAGGAGTACAACATCATCTCACGAATCAACGGCTGGCAATCTTGTGTCATCTGCCACGTTGGTTGATGGGACGCACTTCTAATTTTCAAGTACATCATCATCTTCTCTAGGCCAATCCCAACATCTTTCGGGACGCCTTCGAGAGCAAGATGAATCCCCCGCTTGGCATACTCCTGAACTATACTAGATCCTGTCACCCCGTTACGCTGCTTCATCGCCGGATCACCGGTGACTAGCAGCGGCTGGAGATGATTCTCACGGTTAAACCTGTGAATGTACTTGGCATGATCAGCTACGATCTTATTAGTTTGATAATAACAGTGAAAAGTAATAACCCTATCGCCAGTCGGCGAGACAGCATGCCAGCATATAGCGGTCGGATTATTAATACCGTGGTCAATGCTAATGTATACTCCCCAACCAGCAGGAGGCATCCAGTTGTTAATGACGTAGGGGTAACGGTCATTAAAATGCTTGAATACCAAGCCACCCTTAGTGGTGAACTTTCCAGATTTGCGTGTCTTACGATCCTCTTCATCCAGAAATCCTAGGAGAGTTTCCTTCGCTTCCTTGGACAAGTAAGGATTATCATCCATATCGACTTCGATGACTAGAAGATTATTCGGCTTGGTCTCATACAAATCAAAATAGACCCACGTCATACCTTCTGTGGGCGTCATGGTGATCCACCACGAGCCGTTAGTATCGACCAACCGGGTCAGGTTTTCATCGAAAATACTCTTAGGCGGCTCTTCGTCAAAGTGCGTGAAGTGTCTTGAGACGCCAGCCTGTTGCAGAGTGCTCTGCTCGTAGGACTTAAAATCTATGGAAGATTTGTTTGCGAGACGGAGAGTTCTCGAACGCGCAGTCCAGGAATCTTCCCAACTTCCATTGATAAGATCCGAAGGAATGATCCATCTCTTAAAGATTGGGATGAGGATCTGATCAATGCCCGTAGTGAAATCCACGCCGATGACTCGACCTCGTAATGGTCCAGGAGGAAGCTGTCGATATGGATGTCTTTTGGTAACCCACCAAAGATCCTCGACAACTCCAGCAGTGCTTTTTCCTGATCGGTTTCCTCCGATATATAACTTAGAACTAGCCGTGCTTTCATGAAATTTAACCTGCTTCGGATGCGGTTGATAGGCCAGCAGATTCGGCTCCGCTGCCTGATGATGCAATCCCTCAGCAAGTTCCAGAAGCATATCTTGAATGCTTAGATTAGTCTTTTCGGCGACAGGAGCTAGCTTTCTTACTGCCACTGTCTCCCCTAGAGTTTGATCATGTAGTTCATGGTGATGTACGGCGACAGGGCATTACTGTTCGACGCCGCTCCGGTACCTGTGGGAGTCGTATTATTACCGGTTGTGCCATCCAAAGCCGTACCTAGCGTTTCAGCAGCACTGGCGCTAGCAAAAGCAGTGCCGACCTGGGACAAGTTGGCCTGCCAAGAAGTGGCACTGATGCGTCGAGCAAAAATGGCTGGGCTAGCAGCAACCGTGACAATCTGAGCCCAGCCGGTATCACCTAATGGGTGTGAGTGGACAGCAACAGTATGCGTGTGCGCCATAGTTTCCGAGCCACCGGTTTTACCTAGCTGATTAAAGCTAGGTAAACCTCCGGTATAACCGTAAATAGCTTTGCCACGGCCATCCGGGATGCTAAATGTCCCCGCGCCAAGCGAGCCGTAGTTTGTCTGAATAGCTGCGTACAGAGCAGCATAAACAGGATCTGTCCTGCCTACTTCTCTACCGTCACAAATGCACCAACCAGTCGGAACTGTGGTGTAGGGCCCAGCCCAAACCCACACTGTGCCAGTCGGAATCAGGAGGGCAAGAATTGCGGCGACAGGAAGATTAGCTACAGGGATCTGAGGGCTAGTAATTCCATCATGGGCATGGTCTCCGGGGCTGGCTTGATAGCCGCTCTGACCTAGAGTGTGATGAATAGCCTCAGCCCGAGAATCTTTATCGCTGGTGACATGAATGTTCGCCACGTCTCTAGGCGACAGGTTGGTGAATTGTTCATCATCCGCACCTGGACGGTTGAATCTAGATCCAGTGGGCCGGGTCATGCGTTATTCTTTCCAGTCGGCCCCATCATTTGCAGAACACAATGGATCCAGACATTGTTGCAGGTATCACCTGTCAGCTGATACAAACGCGGCATAATCAACGTGCCAGCATTGTATTGCATAGGAGGAAACACAGTCACAGTATTGAACAGTGTCGTACTGGGCCGGTGCATTGCCGTGAATGGCGAATTAACCATTGAACCGGTCGTGGCCCCCACCTGATAGGTCACATTAATGGTCCCAGCCAATGTCTGGACTGTCCCCCATTGAGAGTAAATAGCGAACGAATAAACGCCCTGAATTGGAACTCTGATGTATCCAGACGGCACGTCGGTAGGAGTGCTGTTTACCCCATTACTCCAGGTCTGGGCCAGATTCCGAGCCTCACCATTTCCCCAGCTACCCACCACTCCTGAAACCGAATACAAATACCAAGGGTAGCGAATCCAGGCCCGGTCATATCCCCCGGAGCCGTTACTACTCGCTACCCAAGATTTCCCGGTGTCCCGCTCATTAACTACCAGTCCGTCGTAAAGCTCATTCGCCGGTGGAATAACATTTGCCGCCACCATCCTAGCGCCGATAAGTTTGTCCAGCGCGTCAGAGTTATTGTTGATAACCCCAACTACCTGATATTCGTTCTCATCCGGTTTCGCTAGCTGGAGCCTGGTAGTATATGTAGTTCCCATTATAGTCTAAACCTTTCGGCGACAGGGCTATCCCTCGGGCTTATTCTAATTCTGGTGAGGCTGCACTTTCAGGATTCATCCCGGCCCCGGCCGCCAGGATCGACAAGTCCCCACCAATAGCTCGCAGCAGTTCAGGGTCCCGAACATGCTTCATGATAATCTCCATAACACTTCTAATTACGTATTCTACATCAAGGGCAGAACGTGCGCTAGGGTCGAATCTCCCTGATCTTAAATCAGCGTACTTGATGAAGTCAAGTTTCCCGTTAACCGCGCCGGAGGCTAATGCTACGTCAGCGAGCGATTCTGAATGCTTGAGGCTCTTATCAGCAAGTTCCTTAATCTTATTCCGGAACGGCGGGTAGTTCATCCAGGCAGAATATTCCCATGCCGAAACGCCAATTCTCTTAAGCTTGCCATCGAGCGTGAGCCGGGAAGTGTAGTCAGTAATCGCTGCAATAGTTAATCTCTGCCGCTCATCCAAGCCAGCTAGCGCTGAATTAGCAGGTTTACCGTCATCGGTCCTAATTCCCCGGTAGTAGCAAGCCGTCTTGAAAATAGCACTCTTGTAAATCTTATTAAAGTCTTCCGGTGCCGGAGGATTAATCCGAAACAAGTTACTAGCTAGCTCTTTCTTGGTCGGCAGCCGCTCTAACTTCTCATAAAGGTAGTAGGTTAGCTCAACTAACGATATCAAATCGCCTCGTTCAAATCCCCACTGGGTGCGAATGGCGACAGGGGAGGATAGTGTCGCTTGATACGAGAGCGGCGTTTTATCATCATGCATCGCTAACTTAACTGAATCTTCTGCTGAACTAGTTACCGGAGGCTTTACCGGAGGAACAGGGGCGTCAGGCATTAGCTAGAGCTTTCTTGTCAGCGGGCCAGATCAGTTTACCGGTAGGAACCTTCCAGCTAAGCAGGATCGATTCTATTTGGTCCAAATTCCGCCCCAGCTTCTCGAACTCCTGGACAATCGAAATCTGAACTACTATTAGCTTAGCAAACGAAGCCACACTGTCACAGAGCAGGTAGTTAACCCTAAAGGCTCTCCAGGGAACATTAGTAGGCGCATACCGGAGGCTTGAAATGGCCTGCTGGACTTTATAATGGGAGCCGTTAAGTTGCCTCTCCTGAAAAACCCAAGAGTAATACTGCTGAGTGAGTTGTTCAGGCGACAGGCCGGATAGGTCTGACATAGCTTGAGTGAGAGATGAAGGGGGAGAACTAAACAAGCCTTGCTCGGTACGGAGAATAACCTGTGGAGTGATTTGGAGGGATTGGGCAAGGTCCTTTTGCGTGAGGCTGGAGTCGAGGCGGATTTCTCGGTATGGATTCATGTCTCCAGTATACGCTACTTAAATTTGTAAAGCAAGCTTATCTTGGCTGGAACTTATAGTATACTTGCTTTTCAAGATGTGGATCTGCAAGTTGTGCCGTTTAAGGAGACGCACCACAAATTTTGCGACACAAGATGGATGCACTAGGTTTGTGAGTGCATGGCATGACATCGGGTCGGCCAGCACACCGAAAGGGGTCAGAGATGACCGGAACACATGCGTATCTCGTCTCGCAGGGTCGCAGCGCGGCCGAGCGCGAAGCGCTGGCACAGGGCACGTGTGCCGCAATCATGGCGGACGTGCTGACCGGCGCGACTCTGCGCGGCGCGGAAACCTACGGGGATCTGACCGCGCCGGAGATGGCCATCGTCACGGCTATCTCCGATCTGGCTGGAGATGTCCTTGACGGTCGCGTCAATTTCGATGACGCGTCGGGCTGGGATCGCACCGACGCGATCGTCTCCGTTCACGAATCGTTCGTGCTGTCCCAGATCACCGGCCCGGATGATTTCGATGCGGAGTTGGACGCGTTCCTGCGGTCACTGGGCGAGGATGACGCGGCCGACCGCAACCGGCGCGCGCGCCGTGCGCAGTGGGACGAGGAGGATGACGAGGGCTACATGTACTGACCGGTAGTCGGTTGCCTGACCCTGCCGGGACTTCGGTCCCGGCAGGGTTTTTTCGTGCGTCGGCTGAAACGTGGTGGTGGTGGTGGTGTGTGGCGCCGTTTAAACTCAGCGCACGCTGTGGTGGTGGTTTTGTTTCAATGCGCCGCACACGCTGGGTAGCTGTTGTTTACTGTATGATGTTCACTCTAATGAACCTTGACATTATGTGCCCATGTGCGTATAGTAGTACTTACAGAGCAGGACACCGAACACCTACCAGAAGGAGCACCACATGACCACCATCTCCCCGGACCTGACTGAGCCTAGCGAGCAGGACGACAGCGCAGAAGGCTCACAGACAGTAGTTCCCGATGCGAAACTTCCCAGCGTTCCTGCATCACTTCCACAGGATATTCTGAATTACGCTGGTAGCTCTCGCAAGTCTGCCGTTCAGGTCGAAATGGTTAAGAATTTGCTCGGAGAACTTCAGAAGCAGGGTGAAGTTATTCTCCAGCAGCATCACGCGAATACTCGCGCCGGTGAAGTTTTCCAGAGCGATCCGCGGTTTGATGGCGACAGGGCTGCACTTGACGAAAAGCAGGCGAAGCAGGATGCCTATGAAGCGGCTGCAAAGAAACTTGCACAGGAAATTCAGGAAGCCCGCGATGCTGCGATTGCTCAGATCGTCGCCGAACAGAATAGTTCTGTGGATTACGAGACTGCCGCGCTGATGTATGGCATGAACTTGAGCTCTCTTCAGGGTGTCAAGAAAACTTTCGATGCCACTCCTGTCAGTGAGAGCTACAAGAGTTTCGTGTCCAGTCTCCCTACGGTAGCTAACTTGAGCTCCGGCAAGCGTAAGGGTGCTAGTTCCAAGGCAGGTAATTCTGCTCCTGGCGACAGCACAGGATGGAAGCCTAGCTTTGCTACCATCAAGCGCAACGGTACTGAATTGCAGAGCAAGACTCTTGGCCAGCTTGCGAACGAAACTAGCTTGCCTCTTGCCATGCTGACTACTCAGCTGGAGAACTCAGCCGGGACTCGGGATCTGGTAGATGATCGCACTTACTCGTTCACTATCACGAACAATGATAAGAGCGACACATTCGACCTGACCTACCTGTCTCGTAAGACTGCTCGCGCTCGCGCTGCGCAACAGGATTCCGATCCCAATGCCGGTCAGCATGCCAGTGAAGCTACACTGAATCAGGTACTGGGTAATGATAACGATGATGATGCGGGCCTAGACTTCTAAGTTAGCTGTCATAGGCTAGAAATAACCCCCTTAACCGGGGGTTATTTCTGTCTGTACTAGCTATGCTATGTTTTCGACTCAGCGCACTAGTGGTGGTGATTCTGATAATATAGCTGTTTTGAGGTTGCATATAATTAATTAGTTGGAAAACGCGCTCGGTGGCCCGCGGCCCCTGGTACGGGGCAGTAGCCCTAAGTACCATCCCAGGGCCGCTTTTGGTCCGACCTTTGGTCAATTATAAATAATTTACCAAGATTGAACCTTTAGCCAACCGAACTACACCATCCTACCTGCGGTTATGGATCTAGGTTGCGTTTTCCCCCCATTTCTGCGACCATTATCCCATGATCCATTTCACCATTACTCAACCCAACCTCTACCCGTTTGGCCCTGTCGCCCGCCCCTAACCCATGCTCTCTTCCCCTAATGGAGCAGAGCCCCTGGGTCAATGTTCAACAGAGAGAAGATTATGCCTACAGAAATGACGTTCGAGACATACGTAGATTTGCCGAAATTTCCCCTTACCGGGATCCTGCTAAGAAACACTACGAGGATAGTTCAGTATTTGAATAAGTTTCCTGACGGACTGACCTACATAGAGATACGAAAAGGGCTAATGATTAGCATAGATCAGCAGCGGCGCGGGATGCGGGCTGCTATCACGCCAGAACTATTTGATGGTGAGGGAGCTATTTTCTTCCTGTCGCCAGAAGGTAAAAGGCTAGCCACAGGAGAGCTAATTATTGACAGGAAAACCGGCACACTTATTGCGCCTAGAAGGCTTGGCACTAACATTACTACTAGCCACACAGTTTTTAGCATGACAGCTATTACTCAAGCGGAGAGGGATAAACTTTCGCAGCAAGACATGGCCGCAGTCAAACAACTACTAACAGGATTTATGGAGGAATGGAATAGACTGCCACAAGAAATAATCCGCGCTGCGATCCAAACTATGATCCTAGGCTATGAAAGGAGATATCATGGCAAGAATTAATATCTCACTCGACAGTAATAATGAAAAAGACCTTGAGATCCTCAAGAAGATACTAGAACTACTCACTCCTGAAGATCCTCCCGAAGATCATACTAGTGATGCTAATGATGCTAGTGGAAATTTTAGGGACCTTTTAGGATAATCATGTACTAGAGGTTCACTCGAATGGGGGATTGACAGACTGGCCGCACTATGCTACACTTAATGCATACTACCACTACTATGCTATTTTCTAGGAGCAATTAATGAACAGAGACAGACTACAACAAATTCCTATCAACAGACACGGTAATTCAGGAGTGGAACTGAGTTATACTGTTCCTGTTGAAGATTATCCAGGATCCTATCATCTTGTGTGCTACTGTGGATTCGTAACTAAACATGCCTACACTGATATTCATAGCATGAAACAGACTCTAGAAGAAATGGAGGATCATGCTAGAACTTTCGGAACAACTACATGGAGCGCGTTTTCCCATTGATTATCTAGATCGGCCTTACTGCCACCAATTTCATGCTAAGTGTCACTGTGGCTGGGAATCGGAAAAACAGTGGGACGTAGACCGGCTCGGCAACAGGATAGATGCTCATGCTAAGTGCAAGCTACTAGTTGCTGCTCATGTGCGCAGTGAAGCTACTTATGCCATGCTGACAGAACAATTACAGCACTACCTGTCGCCTAAAGAACTCAAGCAGCACACTTTAGTCTATGTGCGCACTGGGATAGATATGCCAGGCTGGTATTATTTAGGCTGCTCATGCGGATGGCACACGCCTGATCCTGTTAAGATTAAAGACAAGCACATGCCGCCTTACTCATTGCGTGGCGTGACTAGATTACGGAAACTGTTCAACTCTCATAGATATGGAGTACTGGATAATGAACGGTAAGTATGTGTTCGGTGAGTATGATTGCATTGAGATAGTTAACATGCCAGGTACTAATGTGCTAGCTCCAGAACTAATCATCTACTGCTGGGCTTGCTTGCCTGAGACAGCACCTAATTCAATAGGCTATGTCACACCGGCTATGTGGCGCGGTGATAAAGATGCCATCATTGATAGTATCGAAGAACATGTCCTATCCCACCACATTGATAATGATATCATCCCAGTAGAACTAGGAGACTAATAAATGACCGAGCCGGAACTATCTCCTGAAGATGAGCGAAGAAAAGCTGAACAAGTTCTGGCTCAATACGAACTAGAACTTACTGACCTGAATGAGAAGCTCAAGCCAGGCGAAGAAGAATCACAGATAGAATCAGCGCTGTTTGATATTGAGCGACAGATGACTGAGCTTAGGCGACAGGCTGAGATGCTCAAGCAGCAACGTGAAGCCTATAAGCAGACCAAGTTTGATATACGCCGCCAGATCAGAATCATCGGCTATGAACGTGATGATGCTCAGCGGCAGCTTGATCTTGCTATTGAGAATGAGCAGAAGCTGGCGCAACTACTTGCTCGCATAGAATACTTCGATAGCATTACGCAGGACAAGCCTTGGCGCAAGACTCTTTACAAGCACCAACTCGATGGAGCGCACTTCTGTGCCAACGCTGGACGCGCGCTGTGCGCTGACGGCATGGGCTTGGGTAAGACTCGACTTGGTATTGCTGACATGGACATGCTGGAAGCGAAAAAGATCCTGATCGTATGTCCTGGTGATGTGCAGCGTGGCTGGGAACGAGAGATGAATGAGTTTGCACCACATCGGGCCGCGGTTATTATTGGTAAGATGCCATACTCTGAGCAGAAAGTATGGCTGGAGATGTTTGCTAATGAAGATGAGTATACTTTCATTATCAACTATGAATCGTGGGCTCGTAACAACCGGATCATTCAAGACCTGATTGCGATGCAGTTCGACATGGTGATTATTGATGAAGCACATGAGACCAAGACAGCAGATAGTGTCACGTTCCGTGGCTTGCGTGAATTGGTCTATGCTAAGAACAATTGTCCGGTAGAGAACTGCACTAGCTACATGCTAGATGGCATGCGCATCTGCTCTAATAATCACATCATGAATGAGCTCGACATCACAGGTCAGAATCAGCCTGTCGCCTCAGTAAAGAACATGCTCGTGATGACTGGCACGCCGATCCTGAATAACCCGCTAGAAATCTTCACGCTGCTCAACTTGATTAACAGGGAATTGTTCCCCTCACAGGCTGCCTTTATTCGTGACTTCTGTGATAGGAATGTCTACTCAGGTAAGATTGTCTGGAAGCCAGGCGGCGACAGCAGGCTAGCTAACAAGATTAAGAGCTTCTATATCAGGCGTGAATTGAAAGACACTGGTATCGAGCTACCGCCACAGGAAATTATTGTTCACTCGATAGAATTTGATGCTGAACTGTACCCGCTACAGGCTGAGGTACTAGAGCAGCTTCGTAAGCGTGCGCAACTAATGATGAGCAACGGCAAGGCAAGCAAGCCGATGCAGATCCTGGAACTCATCACGCGGCAGCGTCAGGCGACAGTGTGGCCTGGCGGAATTAAGTTGCGTGAGCCGGTCATCGGGTGGGATGGTTACCCCATGCTGGATGAGAAAGGTAATCAGGTCACTGAGATTGTTAACTTTGGTGATGACTACCGGGAGAGTATCAAGCTGGACAAGGCAGAAGAGCTTATTGCTGAGCTTAATGCCAATGGTCACAGGGTTATTATCTTCTCATTGTTCTCGAAGGTTATTGAAGAGATGCAGCGCCGGCTCGGGGAGACAGCTTGTAGTTTCTATGGTGGCACGTCACAAGAACAACGTGAACTGATCAGGAGAAACTTTGACCCTGTATATGGAGAAGAGCCCAAGTGGAAGAACTGTATTGCTAACTTCCAGGTGGGCGGCGTTGGAATTAACCTTACGGAAGCCACCGCTATTGTTATTCTTGATGAGGCTTGGAACCCTGGTATTAACAATCAAGCTTACGACCGGATCCATCGTATTGGGCAAAAGAATAAGACGCAGGTTCATATCATGCGAGTTGAGAATAGTATGGATGACTGGATGGCTGGACTCATCGAGCAGAAGCGAAACATCTTGAACTCATTCGATGCTGCGAATGTTGATCAAGGCGACCTGTACGAAATGCTGAAGCATGCTTTCGATGCGCCTACTGGAGACTTGCAACCGCCAGTCTTCGATAACCCCGACACCGATAAGGAAGATGATGACAATGGTGATGAGTAGAGCAGTGAACGGTAATCGTTATGATGCATCAGGGAAGGTGATAGAATTAGTAGAGTTCAATGTATCCACTATAGACAATGTAGTCTATTTCCATATCGCAGGGGATAGGCTCAACAAACTGTACTCCATGTCGATCAAGTCATGGAACTTCTTGGCAGATCATATCTCTAAGGAAAAGATAGAGGAAAACTGATGGATCCTAACAAAGCTCTTAAGGATTTCTGGAGAGAGGCAGAGAATGGACATTACAAAGAGGCTTGCCTTGTGATGTTCGATCTAGTACAGTGGCTAGCTAACGGAGGCTTCGCTCCCAACTGGGACGAGGCAGACATCGACTATGAGGAAGAGAACTAATGGATGACGCTGATTACGAAGTAGTGAAGACATTTCTTCTCAGTGCAGCGATGCGCCTGTCGCCTACAGGAAAGGAGCAGGCAGCATTCGGTAAGATAGTGAATGAGGCTGAAAAAGATTGGGCTGGAGATGACGATCAAAATAAGCGAGTTCTCTTGGCACTACTGGGTGCAATGCTTGATGGACTAAGATTTGGTAATTGGCCCTATGATCCTGAATACAAACTACAAAACTGAAAGTTGAGTGGACGCACATGACTAAGCCACAGCTGAATTTTATGACACTTCTTGGGATGATCGACAGGCAAGTCGATATGAGTCCTAATCCTGTGTTTGTCTATGGAAAACTAGCGGCATACTACCGAGAAAAGGAAAAGGCAGTAGTAGCATTCCGTAATGCTCGGAATTCTCTCAGTGATGTTGCAGATGTTGTCAGTAATCCCTACCCAGAGGATCAATGATGAGCTTTAGCTATAATCCTTTCCAGCACATAGATGTACTCCACAGGCCACATGGAAGTTACTACTTATACTGTCATGGCTGCGGTAAGGAATGGGGAGACTGGACTAGTATTGTTACGGCTAAGTTCCTTTTCACGAAAATGCATGATCACTTAGTAAGTAGTCATCGTCAAACACCCGACGATTTTGAGGAATGGTCACAAACATGATGGCACGTAAAGCAGTACTGAAAGTAGTAACTCCCCCTACCGTGCAGGATATCATCAAGACTCTCAATGATAATTTCCTACAGTGTCGAGACTTCGGTCATCAATGGGTAGGATACTCAGTGAGAGTAGAAAAGAGGCGACAGCTGTTCCACGAAACTCTGCGATGCGCAATGTGCAATACTCGCAAGAATAGACTCGTCACCAGGACAGGAGAAGTTACCAGGACAACGTACACTTACCCAGAGGGTTACTTGTTCAAAGAGTACGGACCATTCACCAAGATCGACCGGGAGGCAATCAGGATCACAGTCATCGACAATTTCCTCAGAGGCAAGATGCCAGAAGAATTCATGATTAAGGGAGACAAAGCATGACGTTCAACGTAGAACTAGCACAAGATGTCCTCGGCCACATCGAATTGCATCCCGAGACTTGGGATCAGAAGTGGTGGGCCAGCAAGCGTCCTGCTTGCGAAACAAGTCATTGTTTCGCGGGCTGGGCTGTTGTCATCGCTGAAAAGGCTACTGACAATGACTTCCACTGGGAGCCACGCTTCCAGTGGGAGATGACCAATGATGTGATTGATGGCCGTCGCAGGCTAGTTGCCAATCGAGTTACGGTCAACGGTGAAAGTGAAAGTCAGCCTATTTCCTATGTGGCTCAGAATCTTCTCGGCCTCAGTAACATTAACTCTCACGTCTTGTTCAGCTACAAGAATACTCTCAATGATCTTCGTAACATGATCAAGTTCATGATCGAGCATCCTGGTCAGGACATGGGATGCTACGATGAAACATCATGGAGAACAGGCGATATTGTTCTCACCTACACGGATGAACTAGATGATTTCATTGTTGTGGATGCAGAACTAGCTGCTATGATGGAGGCTGACGACCGGGCAATCGTCTCATAACGAAAGGTGTGAAATGACCGCTCCTGTTGATGATGACGTTGATACCAAAGTAGTTGATGATGATGATCCTGTCGCCATTCCGGTAGCTGATTGGGGTACGCAGTATCGTGCCGATCCGGCTCATGTTACAGACCATCTTGGTAGTGATTACCATGATCCTGATTACGTGGCGCCGGAAGCTAGCAAGACTGCAAATGGGCTTGCGCCGATCGGTGTTATTCCTCCGAGCAACTACGATGGTGAAAAGCTTTCGGATGATAAGCAGCTAATGCAGTTGCGTAATCAGTTGCTTAATCAGGAACAGGCAGTGGGAGTTTCCCGGACACAATCTTCGGCAGTAAGTACATCTCCCGAAGAGCGTGATTACGATCCAGAAGATGCCGTAGAGGGCGACATTATTCCGGTTCGTGACAAGGAAGGCGAGGGGACCCGGACCGTCTACGACGACCAGCCGGACCAGCCCGAGCCCCAGAACCGGGACCGGGACGACCTGCCGCCGCTCCCCTGATCGAGCACTGATCGACACAGACCGGCCTGTATGGGCCGTGGAGCACCGAACGCCTCTCGCGGGTCGCTCAGTCTGACCCCCTCCCTGGACGGCTCAGAGGCCCGCTGAGGGCGTTTCGGACGGGATCGGGCCTGAGATAATCTCTTGGGTCCGATCCCCAGTAATTACTTGTATTGGTCCATCTAGCGTGCTAGCATAGTTCTATCAGGACTTCCATACCCTGCTTGAGCAGCAGCTATGCTCGCGGGATGGGCTAATGGTGGGCTAGCCAGCTAGAGGATCTAGGGGATTGCTTTCCTAGCTGGCTAGCTCGGCCGGGCTAGTCCTGATCACAGAAAGATAACAGGAGTCCTATGACCTGTACCTACTGTCTAGGCGAAATGCACCTGTTCTGCTCAGCCCCGCTGGAAATTCACGGCGGGGTATGTTGTTGCTCTCAGAAGTCTACTATAACTTCTGGCCCAGAGAATCCAATGACTAATGCGCTGAAACTTGCCGACCCGCCCAGACCTACAGTAACTATAAGAGAATCAGCTACTGTCTCCCCAACAACTTCTGATAAACCGGACGCACCTAAGCCTAATGATCTTCAGGGTAAGTGGAAAAAGCGAGGCGCACCTTATAAGAATCCTGAAGACATGATTAATGTTTTGGCGACAGGTAGAGCACGAGCCAGCGAAGTTAAGCCTATTAATGATGGTGACATCTGTGAATGGAGTGGATTAAGATATGCGGGTGGATCAGTCATACCTATTATTGGCTGTAATAACAGTGTCGCTCAGTCAGTCCACCACGGACCCAACAAAAGTGTCCTCGATAACCGACTCGAAAACTTGCATAAACTATGTGCCACTTGCCACGAGAGGTTCCATATTTGTAATGATTCATATTACGGTAGTGATCGACCTGCAAACGGAGAATCATGGCTTCCTGTTTCCGATTATCAGCTTGTACCGCATAATTCGACTACCCTTGCAACTTCCGAGGCGGTGATTTATTACAACTTCTTATGGAAGAAGATTCGCTCAGCATCGAGACATTCGCGGCACGATGAAGCGGAAGGGTGGAGGGACGTACTGATAACTTTTGCAATGGAAGGACTAGAGAACGAACTAATTACTAGCACTTGACAAACGGTGTTAAGTGTGCTATACTGGAATAACAAGAAAAGGAACAGTAATGGTAATCAAGAGAATTGGACCGGAACTTCCTAGGGCGCAGCGTAATGTTCGCCCGGATGCTGAGATGATGGAAAGTATCCAGATTCTCCAGAGGTATCCAGGAATTTGGTACTTGGTAGAAGAGGATTCCAGCTACTACTGGGCCACTAAATATAGGGATCAGGGTTGCGAAGTCTCATCCCGTACGAGCAAAAAAGGATATGAAACTGATAATCATAATGTGCGTGATGTCTATGCTCGGTGGCCTGTAAGTGAACTAACTAAGGAGCAGAAGAAAGATGGCAAAAAGCAGTCACAGTGAAGTAGAGACTTTCTTGACGTGTGAAAGAAAACATTATTATTCATACGGCTTGGGAGTAGACTCGAAAATTACTAGTGAAGCCCTGTATCGGGGACAATGTGGGCATGCTGGTCTACAAGGATACTATGAGGCGCTGAAGAACGGTGCTAGTTTCGATGATGCTATCGCTTGGGGACTGAAGCAGTGTGTGAAAGAGAGTAGCAAGTACGAAGTCTACAACAAAGATGTTCTCATGGCTGAAGTTCAGATGCTGCTCATTGATTACTTCGAGTATTGGGAAGAAGTTGACAAGGAGCTAGAGATTCTGGAGACAGAATACAAGATCAAAGTTCCTACCGGCAACGGCAACACTATGACAGTAGTCATTGACTTGCTAGCCCGAGAGAAGAACGTAGGTATTGTGGCGACAGATCACAAGTTCACCTATGACTTCTACAATCCCGAGGTTATCGACCTGTCTCCGCAGTTGGTTAAGTATCTAGCTGCACTCAGGTCAGTAGATGTTCCTGTTGTCCGGCTCCAGTACAACGAGATTCGTACTCGTTCTACTAAGGAGAACAGAGAAGATCGTACTAAGTTGTTCAAGAGAACTCCGTTCCGGCCGAGTAAGGCCAGAGTTTCCAGAACAATGAAGGAGCATTTTGCTGCTGCTGATAGAATCATGGTATTTAAGGAGATGCCTATCGAAGAGTGGAGCGATAAGGCTCTGCGAGTTGCTAATCGCATGGTCTGTCAGTCATGCCAGTTCAAGGATCTGTGTACTTCAGAACTGAATGACTGGGGAATCAATAGCATTCTTCATCACGAGTTTGATAAGAAGGTTCCGCGAAGTGACATCAGCAAAAGCCCCGAGTATCGGCCAATGGATCCAGATGCTGGAGGCGAATCTACAGGATCTTGAGGATAACAATGAGCGAAGTCTTAAGGCGCTTATCTATGGGCCGTCAGGCACTGGCAAGACGGTTCAAAGCGTCGCACTGGCGCAAGCTATCACCAGACCGGAAGAACAGATCATTTATTGCGATTCAGGAAACGGATGGGTCTCGCTGGAAAATCACCCTACCCTCAAGCGTAGAGTCAAACGTATACAAATTGGAAAAATTACCACCCTTGAGGGAATTGGAGACGTAACCAGCAGGAAGGTGGGTGCTTTTGCAAATGTCGGAGCGATCATCGTTGACGAATACTCAACTATTGTCGATAATGACTTGTCGTTCATTGTCAGAGAGCGAGCTAGTAAAGACGAAACTAAAGATCCTGACACACCAACGCAACCTGATTACAATACGAGTAAGAATCGTGGAGTAAAGTATGCTAACAAACTGTTTCTCCTGGATCGCGTTCACGTTATCCTTGTGGCTCATGAGAGACAAGACAAGGATTCGAGGAACATACTAAAGATTTCTCCCTTGTTCAACCCCAAACTTGGTGCTAGACTAAGAGAAGCTGTCCACTTGGTAGCGTACATGGATATGACTAATCGTAGGGTAGAAGGTGATTCAACACGTAGAGAACAAGTGAGAACTATTCAGGTCCACCCAAGCGAAACAGTGGTGGCAAAGACGCGCATTGGTGGCCTTGAGCCAGTAGTTAATTACAAGCAGCTAGAAACCGGTGTGAAAAAGTGGCTGGAGGGTAACGCGGAGACACTGAATAACAACAAAGTAGTGATGACAGAAAGAGAACGAGAGGCTGTCGCCAACCAAAGTTTGGATACAGAAGGTATGACTCTCGAAAACGACGAAAAGGAGTAATATAATGGGACTGTTCGGAGATTATGACGCCGAGAGTGTGGATGAGACTTTCGGTATCCCTGACGGAGAACGGGACATGGTGATTACCGATTCCGATATGATGACATCGAAAAAGGGCAACACCGGTCTGATGATCACCTTCACGGATGAGCAGACAAAAGAGACGCTGGACATGTGGCAGAACTTGCCTAACTCCGGTGATCCTCAGAAGGATGAGAACTCTGCCAAGTGGCTTAAGAGGCTCTACAAGTCACTGGAGATTCCTGACTCTCGCATGAACTCAGTCGAGCCGGAAGATTTGATCGGCATCGAAGTGACTGGAACTGTTTATACTCAACAGTCTGGTCAGTACGAGAACAAGCGGATTCGGAACATTCATGTCCGCCACGGCTCAGGATTGTATCACCAGGTGGGCGACAGCATGGCTGGAGTAAGTGGTAATACTTTCAGCGATGAGCCGCCGTTCTGAGTGCAGTACGTGGCTGCGTAATTGGTTTAGCGATTACTATCTTAATCGCCTTACTGATCATTGTAGTCATGTTCTAATCTAGTACCTTGTGGGCCTGATGGATTGTGATTGTACGCCGTGGGATGACTCACAATCTAGGTGTCAAAGTCAGGGAGAGGGAAGCGGGTACCCCTCACTTAACAATTACATAGACTATGTATAGGAGAGAAATAATGTATACTAACGTGAAGTTCTGGGGAGGTAAGTATGATGGTCAAACTATGCCTATTGACTTGCAATCGCTACCTGCCACATTGAGGTACCCTATCGCTCATAAAGATGAGTTCAATAGGACTGTTTATGAGACTGTAGAGTATAATATCTTCTTTGAGGATAACGAAGTTCGAGCAGTCCGTACCAAGTAACAAGTAACAGGGAGAAAGATGGAAGACTACGGTCCAAGAGAAGGTTTGCTAGAACATCTAGATGCCCTATGGGGTGAGAGAGGAATGTATGCCGGTGACCTAGAAACTCGAAACGGCCCGGATGCTGATTATGTTTGCATAGCAACGATTGACAAGGATAATAAGTTCACACGAGTCATGTTCGAGTGGCCGCACCAATCAGCAGCTATTGCGACTAAGATTTTCCAATCAGTCTCAGATCAAAAAGAGACTTACGTCTATCCAGCAATCTTTCAGACTCCAAGTAATACCAGGAAAGAAAACTTCAAGAAGTCTCATGTCCTGTGGGTAGACTTTGATGGTAATGCTCCACAAGAATGGGATGAGAAAGAACATGGAATTGTCCGGCCAAGTGTCAGGATCATCTCCAGTGAGCCGACCCGACAACATGCTTACTGGATTCTAGAAGAGCCTGTCTCCGACTATGTAGAATTAGAGAATCGTAACCGAACTCTTGCTTATGAGCTAGGCGCTGATATTGGCGGCTGGGATTGTAACCAGCTGCTCAGACCTACTCAGACGGTCAACTTCGGCTATGCCAAGAAGGAACGTAAAGGTAAGACCTACGAAGTTATCACCGAGGAATTGGTGGTAGACCGTAGATACCCTTTAGGAGTTTTGGGGTAAATGAAGCTCTGGTATCTAAGCCAATCGGTGGTCTAGATTCCAGACTCGTTCCTCTGACCCATGTACTGGCATATAATAAGTGGAGTGAAAAGCTATTGGATGACTGGGAGCATATCCCAGAAAAAGGTTACATGTCAGATGCTCTGGTCTCGATGGCCTATCAAGCCTCAGAGCTAGAGTGGACAGATGAGAATATCTACTCGCTGATCTACCATATGGATCAGAAGATAGGTAAGTATTCAGGCCGCCGCGATCAGATTAAGCGGTTGACAGATATTGTTTCTCGTGTCAGGATGAAGCACCCTGTCGCCGAAGATGAGACAGATGTTGGGCAAGATGATGAGATAGTTAAGTCTCCAACAGAAGTCATAGAGTATAAGAAGGAGTTTGAGTGGCTTATGCAAGATGTCATCTCTCGTAATTCTCTTGGCCTGCTAGTCAGTCCACCAGGTGTAGGTAAGACAATGATAGGGCTCAGACTAGGTATGGCTTTGTCAGCAGGTAATGATGAGTTCATTAGTCATCATATTGTCAAGCCGGCTGATGGTCATCAAAGGCGAGTAATGTTCTTCTCACTGGAAATGGATACTACAAGTCTCAGTAAGTTCTTCAAGGATATGAATCTTACTCCAGATGAGCTAGAGAGAATCAATCACATGGCTCTCTATACGACAGGTCAACCTCTGTATCTAGACCGAGACCAGACTCGAAAGCTATTCGAGGATCTAATCCAAAAGCACAGACCTGAATTTATTATCATTGACTCACTCAGTAAAGTTCTGATCAAACCTGTCACCGATGATAATGCAGTACGAGAACTCACAGTCTACCTCAAGAAGATTTGTCAAGATTACGATACTAGCATCATGGTGATCCATCATGATAGGAAAAGGAGTGAAGAGTTTCTTAACAGGATCACTTCTCTCGACGATGTTTATGGTTCCAGGTTCTTGGCGGCTGACTCTGACTACATCATTGCTATGGGTAGAGGCGATGTTAAAGGACAGATAATTGTTAAGTATGTGAAGATGCGGCTTGGCCCTCAGCCCGAGGATACAATCATTACCCGCACCACGAACCTAGACTTTACAGTAAAGGGAACAGATGATAAACACGACGATACTGGATCCAGCGGAAGCGATGATGCTTCTGGAAACTTTAGAGAACTACTCGGGTAAGATAGCGATTGATACTGAGACAAATGGTCAGGAACTCCGGGACGGATCAGGATACTGTGTCGGGGTAAGTCTCGCGTGGAAGGGGGAGAATGCTCTTTACTTGCCATTCAGGCATATTGATACCGAGGGCAACTATGATATTGCGGAGTTCCGAGAGATACTTCAATTCATTCTAGATACTTTCCCGATTATCTTCCATAACTTCACGTTTGACTTGATGTCACTAGAGACTCTTGGTCTTGATACTAGTAAGGCAGTAGTATTCGATACCATGCTGCTGACACATTTGCTGGATGAGAATGTGGCGACAGGGTATAAGCTAGATAGTCTATGCCAGATGTATCTCGGTATGGGTAAGAAACGTAGTGATGAGTTCATTGCTTGGATGCGGGGATTCGGATGGGGTAGTATACCTAGTGAGCTAATGTGTGAATATGCAGTCTGGGATGCTTACATTACCTACAAGTTGTACGAATTTCTGGCACCGAAGCTTCGACAGGAAAAGCTAGGTCCAGTCTGGTATCAAAAGGTCAAGTTCGCTAAGCTGATCAGTAAGATGGAACGACGCGGAATCAGAATTGATACTGAACTCTGTCGCCGTAAGATAGCTGAAGGCGAAGCTATCATGAATGAGATTATCGAGAAGCTAGGTGGACTGAATCCTGCTAGCCCTAAAGATCAGTATGCTCTCTTTGTAGAGAAGCTGGACCTGCCGGTAGTCTACAAAGATCGCAAGAACGGCACGGCGACAGTCTCGTTCGATAAGTACACGATGCAGAGATACGATGAGATACTTGAACTACGTGATGATTGGACAGCTAAGCTAGTCCTGGCCTATCGAGGCTGGCAGAAAAGTATTAGCTCTAATTACAAGGCATATCTAGAGCTACTCAGTCACGATGGCAGGCTCAGGCCGAACTATAAACTGCATGGCACTAAGACTCGTCGCATGTCATGTGAGCATCCCAATCTCCAGCAGATCCCCAGAAGCGGAACGAAGCCGTGGAACGGAGAGATGAAACAATGCTTTATTCCGCGTGATGGATATGTACTTATCGAAGCAGACTACGCTCAACTTGAGTTCAGAATCTCTGCTACTTATGCTGACCAACGGGAACTACTTGCAATCTTCGCTGACCCAACGAGAGATATCTTTACTGAGATTTCTAAGGGACTTGGAATTATCCGATACGACGGAAAGACCCTCGTATATGCCTTGTCTTATGGAGCAGGAACCCCCAGAATCTCAGTAGCTCTGGACAAACCCCTCAATGAAGCACAGGCGATTAAGGATAATTACTTCAAGAACTACCCAGAGTTGCTTGCAGTTAGTAATTATGCTAAGAAGAAGGTAGAGAAGGAAGGTAAGATCCGGCTCTGGAATGGATCCTACCGGCACATGAACAAGAGTGATGCGCATAAGGCATACAACTCAGTCATTCAGGGTGGCGCGGCGGCAATCGTCGAAGATCGCATGATAGCTCTCGAAGAAGAAGTCTGTAAGGTAGACGAGTGCGACATGCTGCTACAGGTACACGATTCAGTAGTCTTTGAGATTAGAGAGGATCTTGTTGAACATTACACACCATTGATCAGAAAGTGTATGGAAGCAGTGCCAGCACCTTTTGATACTACAACATTCAAGGTGGACATACATAGATGGGCAGCGTAAAGTGGATGAGCAATATGTTATTGGGGTGGATCCAGGAGATACTACTGGGTGGGTAATTCTAAAGCGAAACGGCGGGGAATGTGTCCGGCTCGGTCAGACCCGAGCCGACGACATGCCAGGAGTTATCACTAAGGCATTTAAGGAATATAGTATATCTGAAATTGTCTACGAGGAATTTGTACTGTATGCGAATAGGGCTCAGGCTCAGCAAGGATCAAGATTCTTTGCGAGCCAAGTTGTTGGGATGCTGAAGTTTGCAGCTTACCAAAACGGTAATATCCCTACAGTCTCGCAGCCTGCGCAAGTTCTCAAGACTGCCGAACTAATCTCTGGTGTGAAGCAACCTGGCGACCACTCAAAATCACATCACGTAGATGCTTTTAATCATGCTTACTACTGGCTGGTGAAGCATCACCTAGCTCAGTCTGTACTGGAGAAAGAAGCTGCTGAAGCTAGAAAGCTGGACCAATCCCCAGAGAGCGAGCAAATGCATTCCGTTGATTGACAGTGAACCCCCAAACCCCCGAATAATGATTGTCTATCGCATAGTCTCTACATAAGACTCTCACTGGACATCTCACGCAGAAGTTTTTTATCACTTCCGGTACTGGTACCTGTGAGTCGTAGTCGAATAGCTCTGGCTCGGCATCCCTACAGGCCGCCCCGTTGACCAGGTGCATGTACGTCACGTCTATGTAAAAATCTGCCATGCCGAGATTATACCTCCCGTATATTCGGTATGTCAACAACGAAAGAAAGAGATATGGGAAAACATTCTAGAGAGGAACGCTGGGCTAACTCTGCTGTTATAGTTATCTCAGGTAAGGTTAAGGGATCATTCTGGCGAGTCCCTACTGATATGCGCAGCTACACTAGAGATATGATGTTTGGCATGGCTCCGACAGCCGACGGTAAAATCAGAGAAGTTACCACAGACGAGTCGCCAAAAGATATCCGCGGTTATTATCGGTAATAAGTTTGTGGAGACTAAGCGGTAGAGGACACGTGCTCCCTCCCGTAAAGAGCGGCTCGAATACGTAGTCTAGGCGGTAACCGGATAAGCCTGTCGCCTCCACAAAGAAAGCCCCTCGGCTGATTTAGTCAGTCGGGGGGCTTTTCTTTATCTATCTCCAGGAAGATTAACATGCACGTAAATCATGTTGCCTCTGTCAAATTCGCTCTGCCTCAGTGGCCTGCGCCGGACATCAGTACCAGGCTCAGCGGCTTCTAGAATCTCCCCGTTCCCTGCATAGATCACAACGTGACCCGCAAAGTTAGGTCCTCTCCAGCCACCCTGATACGCTATAAGATCACCCGGCTGTAGCTGATTAATATTGCCGACACGATTACCCATGACCTTAGTATTACCACCATACTCTTCGCTACCCCAACGTTCCGGGTGAGCAAACTCTTCTGCTGTTCGCACAGAGCTTAATCCAAAAGCTTCATAGATCTCATGCACCAATCCAGAACAATCTACGCCTGAATTCAGATCATTACCTGCAAAGACATATGGAGTCTTACCAACATACTGCATAGTCTTCATCACGATACCAGAGCGCAGCCCTGTAGATGTGGAGACAGGCTGACCGCCTACCATTCTCTGAGCGCCTGTCACCTGAGCTTGAGTGGCGACAGTGTAGGCAGGCTTATATGTGGCAGCACCAGAAGTAAATGCTACCCAATCTCCCCAGCCACCAGCGGCATCATGAATAGACTTAGCAACGATAAGATTCTTGACTGGATCTTTCCAGCCGCCACCCTCATAGAAACTACTAGCTCCACCGATCCTGGGATCATTCATAATAGCATCGCCACGGTGGATAGTATTAATCTGCACTAGGCCGTAGTCTACCGAGCCGTTGGCATTCTTGTCATTAATAGCAGTGGGGCTGCGGGAACTTTCTCCCTGTGCAATAGCAATTAGCTGAGGAATATCCTGCTCTCTCCAGCCGGCCTGCCGAGCCCATGTAGCAATCTGCTGATCAGTCTGGTCAGCGAAGTTATACTGTCCCGCAGCAGTAGGTCCAGATATGCCGTGCTGAACCATACCATTCTGACCCGGCGTGGTAACAGTGCCGCCAGGAATAGTTCTGGTAGTCAGTGCAGGGACAGGATAGCGGCCTTCCATAGACTTCTGCCAGGCAGCAAAATCTCTAGCCTGCTTCTCCTGCATAGACTTAACTTGTTCCTGCCACCGCTTAAAGTCAGCATCAGCTTTCTGCTGCTTTTTGGTAGCCACCATCCCAGCAGTCCCCTGATTAGCGATATCATTATACTCACCGACTTTGGCTAACTTGTTCGCCCACGCCTGTTGTGCTGTTGAAGTTCCAACAGCAGCAACAGCCGGGGCCTGAACAGCAGCAGGAGTGTCGCCAAAAGTTTGCCGGTAGACAGCAGCATTAGCAGAATAATCAGGAGCCGAGAGTAGATGTTTCCTACGTAGTTGATCCAGATCAGACTGAGCCTGAGCGGTGGGGGTAATTGCAGTCGCTGGCATTTACCCTCCTGGATAACCTTCTCGACGTTGAAGTTGGAGAAGAGCTTGTTGCTTGTTAGTATTACTATTCGGCTGAAGAAGTCGAATACCAGTCAAGAATTGTAGTGACGAAGCATTTCTCCAATGCTCTTTATCACCTACGGCGACAGCGCGTTGTGGATCTAGCCAAGGCTGACCTTTCTCTGGACCGCCACCGAGCATATTACCAAGAGTTCCTGCTACTGAGTAACCAGAAATAGCAGCCACCTGATCAGCACCAGGAAGTAACCGGTCTATATAGTCACTCTTGTCCTTGATTTTTCTTGGGCCTATATCACTCATCTGCATACCGGTAGCAAGTTCCACAGGAGCCTTAATGAGGGGGTTGGCTTTATTGACAATATATGAACCAAGATGACTAGCTACATCACCAATACTACTTCCTTGGAGTGCGCCCCCGGCACCACCGAGAGCTTCCCAAGGAGTAGCAAGATCAATAAAATTAGAGAAAGCACCAGTGCTAACATAATCAGGAACAAAGTCAGTAGGGCTGGTGGGATCACCTATAGGACGAGTAAAGTCACCAGACTCCATTTCGTTGAGACCATACATAAAGTAGTTGTAGTTATTGAAAGCAGCAGGATTCTTAATCAGCGAGCCTGTTACCGCAGGAATAATTCCCCGGATCCAGGTGTAGAAGAAGATTAGTCGCCTACCCCACTGAGTCTCTGTCCTGTTTAGAATAGAAGGATCAGGATGGAATCTTGTAGATCGAACAGCAGCAGCTAGTTCCGCCTCTTCTAGAGAAGCAAACTGTCGAGTAAAACTAGATCGTTCCATGAGAGCTAGATAGTGTGCGTTACGGGTAAAACTGGCAGAATACTCAGCAGCTTTACCCGCATATACAATAGGTCTGGACTTTGAGAACTTAACAGCAGGAGCAGCGCCCTTCCAGTACCGAGGCTTGAGTGCTCCTGTCAGCAAATCCTGAGAGAACTCATCCACAGGTCGGAAGTTGGTAATCATACCAGTACGGATAGATGATTGAGCAGCCTGATGAATAGTAAGATTCTCTGTATGACCTTTGAGTTCAACCTTAATAAATGGCTTCTTGCTGATCCCAGGGAGTCTCTTACCATAAGCAGTCCGGTGATACTTTGACGCATCGAAGTCAGTCTTAAGTTGCCCAACTGTCTCTAGAAGTTTCTGAGACTTGAAATAGGGATTAAGACTGTAGATACCATCCATCATACTAGCAGAGTAATCACCCATAATGTTTCGTGCTACATACCCAGGAACCTTGACAATCGTCGTACTTTGCTTGAGGGCACTAGACATGGGATCAATGAAGTTGTCAATAAAGCTGATCCCAGACTTACTTCCCTTAACTAGATTCACTTGCATGTCTCGGATATATGTCATAACATCTCCACTGAAATAAACATCATCTGGAATATGCCTAGTGATCAATCCTTCTCGATCACCAGCTAAAGTAAACTTACTCAACTTCCCACTGTTATTTGTGTACTTACCGAATCGAAGAATGACATCATTAGCTGTTTCTTTAGTAAATACATTAGCAACCATAGCCCTATGAAACTCTTTGAGACTTGCTACAATATCAGGTCCCCAGTCCCAGTCAGTAAGAGGCTGCTTAGCAAGATCGTTGACCTGTTCGGCGACAGGCTTAGTCTTATCAAGTTTCTTTGTATCGAAGCGGTTTTTCTTAGGGATTCCACTACGAACATCTAGAATCTGGTTGATATGCTTTGGCGGAACTCCACCCTTGAAAATCTGTCCAAGCAGAGCTTCTTGAGAATTAACAATTTCAAATATCTGACCAGCAAGAGGATAGAGTTCCTGATAAGCAGAGTAAACCAGAGGATCTACAGCCTTATCAGGAATTGTGTAATTACGAATATGTGTCCAGGCAGCCTGCTGAGTCTCAGGTAGGGGATAACGCTGAGCCCAGTTGTCCATGCCAGCATCAAATTGAGCACCTACAGTCTCACCTGTCTTAATCTTCAACATGAGAATATCTCTAGGCGTATAGGGCTTTCCATCCGCGCCACGTTCATCTATGGCAGATTTAGCTCCCCGCCGTACTCGAACCATAAACCTTACGAATCCACGGTAAGAATAGTCTTGAGGATTATCGTAGACCTGCTTCTCTACTGGATCAAGAACATTCCGGTAAGCGGCATCAGTCTCAGCATCAATCTTCTTTGCATTGCCGACTGCTCTAATAGAAAGTTTCCGCTTCACCGGGACAGTATAATCTCCGCTTGGAGTTACCCCTGTCGCCTTCACATCACGCTGGACCGCGAGAGCAGTCTTGGCTTCTTCCTGAACAGTCTCTGTGACGCCCTTCTGTGCTGCACCATGAGCTACGCCACCAGCAGCGGCAGCGGTCGCTTCAGGGGACGCTAGACGCTCTTCTGCGGCCTTCACGGTGTCGCCTTCTAGCTCAGCGGCAGCATGAACGGCATGAGAGCCGCCTACCTTGATAGATTTGTCCAGATTCTCCAGAACATTAGCGGTGACAGCTTTAGCGTCAGCAACATTCTTGACAATAACCCCAGCCAAGTTGTCTGCTGCTGCACTCTTCAGTGCATCTACATTCTCCAGCATGTTCTGAGCGAACTCTTTGTAGAGAGCCTCGTCTACTGTGAATCTTGTAGTCTTATGAGCCTGCTTCATAAAGGCAAAAATCTCTTCAATTTTCATTGCTTCAGGCATGACAGTATTATCGGCAAGTTCCAGAGCCCTAGCTGCTGCAATTAGCTGAGAACCCTGGGTAATTGACACCAGTGGAGCCTCACTAGCAGCATGAGCCGCTACAAACTTAGAGTTAGCAGCAAACTCTTTCGCTACCTGGAAAACATCATAGGCATGAAGTGGGAAAGCTTCAGCGTTGAAACCAGATGACAGTCCTTTTTCAGTGATACGGGTATCAATACCAGTCTTATAGCTAGCCGTCTGAAGCTTATGCTTAAATTGCTGAAGCGACCTCTCGACACTCTCCATGATGAAAGCTTGCCGCTCTGCTCCTGCTAGCGGAGCAGGAAGTTTAGCCATCTCTTCGAGAGCAATCTTGACAGCTTCACCGTATTTCAGAGCCTGGTCAAAAGTATTGGCATACAGGATCTTCTCGCCTGTGCCGCTGCGACTATATGTGCCATCAGCACGGCGCGGAATAGGCAGCGAGAGCGAGCCATCTTTGTTTCTCTTGGGAATCTCCTTGAAAGCTCTCTTAGCAGCTTCTGCTTCTGGCTTGACGGCTAGAATCTCTTCAGGCGTCGGCGGCTCGGGAGCAGTTCCCTCGCTTACTTTCGTATTCGCATTCTCGATAATGTCACTCTTAGCCTGATTAACAGCGGCAGCTTCTGTTTCCTCTGCTGTAGGCGCAACAATCTGCTCAGCAACAGTAGGTTCGGATTCAGTCGACGCACCACCCTCTTTTAGTTTTTTAATTTCATTCTTAATGTTGAACATCTGATCTTCCATGTCTTGAAGCCGTACATCTGCTGCTTCAAGTTCTTTTCTGTGACTCTTAGAGTATGCTGGATCAGCTTCTTGTGCTTCAAATTTCTTTTTCGCTTGAGCATGCCTGGCCTGGATACCATCATGTTGAGTCTGAAGATCGTCAATAGTTTCTTTGGTACCTTTAGGTGGCTTAGCTTTGCCAGACTTAGCTGCTCTGGCTTCTAGTCCTCTTTGTAAGTCTCCGGCTAATTGTTCGGCGACAGTAGGTGCAGTAGTAGGAGCCTCAGCCGAGACTGACATGGCTCCATTGTCGCCAGTGACATGTGTTTCGGTAACTTCTGGCCTAGGAGTTGTTGCAGCCATTTCTGCCGGAGACGGAGCTACCTGTGCTGACTCATTAACCCCAGGAATATTTCTAGGATTGTCAACAGCTTTAGCCTGTCGCCCAAGCTTAGACTTGAGACTCTGAGTGTAGCGAATCTCTTTGTCAGCAGCGGCAACCATAGCCTGTAGAGAACTAGCATGAGCCGGATTTGTTCCCTTGTCATTCAAAAGATCCTTAGAAGTTTGCTTCGCAACTTTAGTCTTGGCAATATGAGCTTCAAGATCCAGCATGGAAGCATCACCGAGAGTCCGGTGCTTAATCGTAGGACCAATAACATCAGCAGAAGCTTGTGCTGCCGCCGCTGCCATCTGTTCTGATATACTACCGCCTGTCGCCACCGCTTCCGCAATTTCCGGCTCAGCAATAGCAGCAGATGCTTGCGCTTGAGTAGCAGGTTTTTCCGGTGGTGGGGTATGAGTAAGAGTAGAAGTTCTAGTTTCTACCGGATCAGGAGTTGTATTAACGGCCTCCTGAACTGTAGGAGCAGCAGCCTGTTCTGAGGGAGTTTCAGGTGCTGGAGGCTTAGCTGTCCCCGTAGGAGCAGGAACATCAGGAGCTGTAGACTGCCACTTGCCTTGACTTTCTAACTTCTTTTTGGCAGATATGAGATCTCGTAACTTTAGATGTGCTTTAAGTTCATCTGTAAAATTCTCATCAGCTTTAGTTCCTTTAGGTTCAGTCACATTACGGGTGTCTCTGGTATGGGTTTGCGGATCATAATATGGATCAACATCATCAAGTTCATTTTTAAGCTGAGTTACTCGTTCTTCTGCTGCAATAGCATTATCAATAGCTTGATGCGTGACTGGATTTGACAGGTCATTAAGATCAACCTTAGCTATAGCATCATTACGAATTTGTTCAGCAGCTTGAACTTCATCCTTCTTTGCATAATAAGCAGCATGTTGTGCATCAGAAGCTGGTGGGAGCGCATCAGGACGCTGCACAGGCTGAGGCTTAGGATATTCACGTACCTCAGGAGTAGGAGTAGGAGTAGTAACATCTGGAGTAGCAGGAGTAGGTGCTGGAGTATGTGCTGGAGCAGAAACATCAGTAGGTAAAGGTTTACCAGAAGCAGTAAGCTGAGTTTCCAGATCCTTCATTTGAGCAAATAGTTGGTCATTCTTTGCAGTATCCATACCATTCAGTGATTCTTGATACTGCCTTCTAATGTCCAAATACTGCTGAGTCAAAGAATCAGTAGCAGCCGGTGCAGGAGCAGCAACTTCAGGGGGTGCCGTAGGCGCTGGAGTAGGAGCAGCAGGATCAGTAGGAAGATTATCAGGATCGAAAAGAGCAGGCTGATCAGGAGGCTTAACAGGGGCTGGTGCAGGCTTAGGTTCAGCGGCCTTGCCTACACTATATGGAACTTCTTTTATTCCAGGCTTGATAGCTTTAATTCCAACTTTAGCAGCATCAAAAATCTTACCGAAAGGAGTATAGCTGACAGGATCAGTCGCTATCCCGCCAGCAGTATCTAGAGCAGATCGAATAGGATTACCAGCATCCACAATCCCTTGAGCGCCAGGAATTGCAATACTGACATCAATTCCTGCCTGCTTAAGCTTAGCCCAAGGACCAATATCACTATAACCAATAGCGTCTGAGAAACTTACCTGCTTGGTGGGATCAGTAGTACGTCCTGATTCCCAAGCATTACCTAGATCACCAAGTCCGGGCTGCTTATTTTCAAAAGCCTTCTTCATACCTTCTGGCATGAAAGCAGGAGCCCCACCGGTAGCGTTAAATGATCCAGGATTCTCACGAGCAAACTTTATAGCTGTCCGGTTAGCGTTACCAAGAGCACCTACCCAACGAGAAAAGTCATCAAACCAACTAGTCTCGTGGGGAGTTTCTACATTTCCGACAATGTTCGGATCTGGATTGACTCCGGGGCTGCGTAGCATCTGAGTAACAATATCGTCAGGACTCATCGTCAAGCCAGGATTAGGCTTGATAGTTACGGTGGGATCGGTACTAATCGTAGCTGACGGCCGGTTACCGGTCCCACCAAACTGTGCAAATGCCTGCTCTACCGGAACATGTAGCGAACCAGAATCAAGCTGAGCCTGAACCGGATCAGTATTTTCTAGACTCTCATAGTTCCTGAGAACCTGTTGCATGATCTTAGTATAGTCAGGAGCCGCAGGGGGCCTATATCCCTTGAAGTTAGGGATATTCAACATTCTCTTAGACATATGACCTCATCCTACGGTGTGTAAGTTCCGCCGCTGGGAAGTGGGACTGAACCATTACCAGGAAGTGTACTTTGGGCGACAGGGACTGTCGGCTGGATACCCTTCTGTTCCTGCTGATAGCCAAATGCAGCAATCTCAGCAAGGTCTTCAGGAATATTCCTAGACTTAGCAATCTGCCGAGTCAACTTAACGAAGTCAACAAACGTGGCCGGAACTGCCAAGTCTTGATTACCAGCACCAGTCTTAGCCCAAGTAGCAAGAACATCTTGAATAAGCTGATCTAGTTGCGTAGCGGCTTGAGGGTTACCGGCCTTGGCAGCAGCCTCACTCAGTAGGTGCAGATATTGCTGATGAGGGTTCTGAGCTAGCTGACTGTTCTTGGGATCATTAGCCCACTCATACTGCCTCTGCAAAAGATTACCCAAGCCGATCTTATTAGCATCATCCCTGAGCAGGTTAGCAGCGGCATTTTGCTCCACAGTGATGCGATTCTTTTCGGCATCGCTAGCAGACTTGGCCAGAAGATCATCGTACTTGAAGCCAAGATTCTGCTTGAACTGAGCGTCATCCTGGAGAATCTTAGCGTAATCAATCTGAGCACCGACTTCGACCTTAGTTCCTTCATTTTCAGCATTAGCCGTAGCAATTCTACCAGCATTAGTAAGATCCACATTGGCGCGGTCTTGATCAGCCTGGAATCCTACCTTACCCACAGCGGCCTGGTAGTTCTTCCATGCCTGGTCAGCAGTAGTATTCTGAGCAGTGAAGTCATTAGTGCTCATCTGCTGAGCCATAGAGCTAGCATCCTGAATTTCCTGAGACTGAGTACCCAGCTTCTGAGAATCATACTGGGCTAGAATCTGACCCAAATCTCGAACTACATTAGAGCGTTCGCTAGCCGAGGCGGCACGGTCAGCGCTGGCAATGTTCCCAGAATAATCTTGCTGATCCTGCCTAGCATCCCGGAGATTACCGATCTGCTGATTAGTTGTTGTAAGGGCCTGCTCTTTGGCTCCAGCTTCTTGATTCGTGACTCCAGTAGCAATTTCGGCACCTGACAGTGCCCCACCGCCACCTGAAGCTCCACCGAGTCCGGCCTGAGCCATCATTTTGGCAGTGTCACTTTCAGCATCTCCGTAGATACTACCGATCTGACTCTGCTGAGCGTTACCTTCTGCACGAGTAGCATTAATAGTCTTATTGTAGTCACGAGTAGTGTCGCCAGACTGAGCAGCTTCATCCTTAAGGAGATTGTCGTACATGCCCTTAATAACGGCCTGCGAGTCTGTCGCCTGGGTCTGAGCATTAGTCTTAGCCCCAGCAATACTCTGGTACAAAGGAGCGTAAGCTTCTCCGACCTTTTTCTTTGCCTGTTGTGAGAAGTCATGCCACGTCACTGTGATGTTCGGAGCATTCGGATACTGAATATCAGGAAGTTTCGTAATCAGGTCAGGAATCGACCACGGAGTCTGAGTAGTTGTTGGAGTTCCGGCAGCAGGAGGACTTCCAGCAGGCTTATTAAGTCCACCAGGACCTGCTCCAGCGCCGCCTGTGTAGACCCCACCAGAAGGATCATTACCAAAATCACTGCTGGGCTTATTAGTTGGGTTTGCACCAGCACCACCGGTGTAGGCACCATTAGTATCCCTAGGAAGTGATCCCCTAGTAAGTGCTCCACCAGCACCAGAACCAACACTAGCACCAATATCAGAATTACTTGGGATACGATCGTCTTCAGCCTTACCGGCTGTAGGAAATGTCCGTTGAGAAACAGGAGTCATAGAGACTCTGTTCCACTCTGACGTGTATCCTACAGGATTAGCCACCATACTATCCAAAATGTTAGTATCAATCCCGTACATTCTGAGTTGAGTCACTGACATCTTGTTAGCAATTTTAATAGCCTGCTGGAGATTGGTAGTCCCCAGCCGACGTTTCATATTTGAGAGAGTCTTCATAACATCTTGTTCTTTTTGCTGCGATTGCCGCCACGTTGTGGGTGCCATTATGGGTTCCTCACGGCGACAGTACCACCCCTAGAAGGAATCTGGACAGGATTAATGCCGTAAGTCTGAGAGATGCGGGAAACTGCTGCTCTGAGCGCCTTTTTACGTTCAGCTTCAATGTTAGCAGAATACTGTTTTGCTTCAAGATCACGTTGATTACTGAAATCAGTCTTGGCCCTGTTTACATCGCCTAATCTATTAGTGAAGTCATTACGCATATTGGTCATTTGGGTGACATATGGCGTTCCACCCATGCTCAGGAAGTTAAATTGATCGCTGACATCTTGAGCGGCCGCACCATAAGTCCCAGCCATTCGGTTAGAAGTCATCCAGTCACCGGCACCACTACGAGCACGAGGATTCCAGCCCAATCCAGCCAGTTGATCAGAATAAGAAGTAGCGTATTGCTGCCTTGCTAGCTGATCCTGCTGACCAAATTGCTGATGAGCCTCATGTAGTGCAGCTTTCGAGTACAAATAATCAGGATCAGACTCAGGATTAGGAATCGCTACATTATGATAGCCCTTGGGAGCAGCCTTCGGAGCCGGCCTGACATAATTAATGCTTCCAGCACCGCGAGTAGGAATAGATCCTGATGAACCTCTGGGCGGCTTAGCCGGTGGAGCAGGAGGTACACCGGTGCGTACTCCCCTGTCGCCTACAGGTGCAGGTTTCGGCGCAGGAGCAGGTGCACCGGTACTTCCGCTGCTACCTTTAGGTGCAGTATTGGCCCAATTTGGATCTGATGCTGGAGGAACAACCGCCCCGCCACCAGGGGGCCTATGCATATAAGTATTGTAGACATTATTAGCGATGAAGTGACCCTGAACTCTTGTATATCCAGGAGCATTACCGTTGGTATCAAAGTTATCAGGTGCATGTCCCCAACCTACAGGGACCGGAACTTTATAGCCGTTGATATTGACATAGATTGTTGCAGGTGCCATCACTACCCCCTATTCGCGACCATCTTTTTGAGGGCGAGTTGCTTTGCCTTGCGACGCTTTGCTGCCGCATTTCCTGCCTGGTTGAGATTACCGGACATAGATCCACTGGACTCTCCGCGAGGAACCATAGATCCACCAGAACTTCCTCGTGGAGCCTTTCCCGGGGGATTGATACCCATAATAGGACCACTTGGAGGGGGCGTAGGAATTCGAGTAACAACAGGAGGTTTGGCAGGCTTCCTGATCGGAGCCTTTCCCGGAGGATTGATACCCATAGTCGGGCCACTAGGGGAAGGCGTAGGGATTCGAGTAACAGGGGGAGTATTTCCACGAACAGGAGTAAATTTACGTGCCGGACCACCAGGCTTAACAGTAGGCATCTTCTCTAGATTACCAGCACTGGATCCAGTTTGGGGTTTTGGCATGGGAATCACGGCCATTACGGGGGGCCTCCTAGATAATCGGATGACATGTACTGCTGGCCCTGAGAAGCTTTCAGCTTGTTGAGATAAACCTGTCGCTTAATCGCCGCTCTGCGGGATCGTTCTTGGTAACCCTGATTATCTACTGGTCCAGATGTAGGATTACTACGGGCTCCAAACCCGTACAACTTCGCTCCTGCTGCATAAGGAGTGTATGCATCAGGTTTCTCCATCCCATAATTCTGTACCTGATTACGGAATGGGTTTGTTGGATCATAAGGAGTAGTCACGTGACCTGCTTCACCACCGTCTCCTTGAGCTTCAATACAGGTACAACATGATAGATGCGAACGCATGCATCGTTAGAGTTATTGGCGACAGTGGGTGTAGAGAACTTCCAGTATGCTTGCCTAAATCTCAGCTTCTTCATCATCTTGAGATACCTACGACCATAAATACCTACCGACATAGAACTCGTGTCGGGCTCAATCATGGTATCCCATAGGCCCCATTTCTTAGTAATAGCAGCATCGGCCCAAGTAGTTTGATTAGATTCGCCCCAGGTTCGCAGCCGATAGGCGTTGGGAATATTCACAGAGCTAGAGACTATACCAGCTGTCGCAATATGAATCCCCCAGTACATGAGAACTTTATAGCTCCACGGAGCATCGAAGTCAAAGAGCTTAGTTCTAATGCTACAAGTGAAAGTTTCACCGGTTGGCATAGCTACATTTGTGAAATGATCATCATTGAACCAGTAGATGTCAATTCTAGTGTTGCCGCTGGGAGTAGCTATTGCTCTGTCAGGAGTAGATCCAATCCCGAAGAGTGTTACCACTTTATCAAAATCTCTGGCTGTCGTCCACAGTGACCAGGTTTTGGTAGTCAGACTATAGACATATAAAGTTGACCAGAATCTGAAGAACAGCCTGTCCCGGAATATACTCAAGCAGACGTACTTGTTCTGGAAGGTATTATCTACTCCAAGATTAGTCCTGAGCCTAACTTGCTCGCTGACTTTCGAGTAGTTAAAGTTGTAGAGTTCCCAGACTGCCCCACCGTGGAAGGTGTAGATGGCGTTGTTATCATAAACAGCGGCTGAGTTGTAATTGATACAGCCAATAACGTTACTGATTTTGCTCGTCGTGGCGAAATTGGGATTAGTTGTGTAGTTGTACCGGTAGGTGCTGTGCTCCTTGAGACAGATGATGTCATTATTCAGGGTGAAAATAGCTACTAAATGTTGACCATCTCCACGCCCAATGGCGATAGCGCCACCATCATTGGCAGTATCCCAGAGATTACCATTCTCGCGCATACTCCAGTACAGAAAAGCATCAGTAGTTGGAGTAGTGATGTTAATATCCTGGAACCCACCAGCGACCCAGAGTCTGTTCAGGTACACAGTCATGCTGTCGCCAAAAGGTATGGCAGCAACAGGGACCCAAGACAAAACTCCACCAGTAGTAGCAGTCGCATAGCCTCCAGTTCCGGCTCCACGCTGAGTACACATATACCATCTATCCATAAATTGCACTCCGCAGACTGCTTTGACGGCGACAGTCAGGTCCACCGCTAGAGTTGTCGTATTAACGAACACAGTAGAGTTGATATCTTCTCTGTTTGCTACCAGCCACTTGTAGTTGTTTGTGTTCGGAGGGGCATAAATACCGATAGCCGTAGAACTTAGGAGATTAGCTCCACCGTAAGCGTTCACAGAAGGGCGGTTCACTAGCGAGCCATCCAAGTCTACTTCTAGATTTGTGCACTCGTAGAGTTCAGCATCATCAATCATTTCCCCAAAACCAGTAGCATTATTGAGCCCCTTTGTGAACGGCCCAATCTGAGTCTGTTGCCCTCCTGGCGGCATAGTTACCTAGGCCCAGGTCTCGTAAATAGGATCAGTAATAACGAAGAAAGTTCCAGAAGTTGTGTCGGTCTCTTCCTTCATGCCATTCAGATTACTCTCAAATTGCTGCCGCTGATTCTGTTGACCATCCCAGTCTTCATCTAGCTCATAAGCTTTACTCAGCACGAAACTGGTCAGAGTATCAAAATACTTATCTGGGATCGGGAGAGGATCACTCTTCGAGAAAACTTGTGGGGGCTGACCCCGATAGTAGATCGTGATAGTATACCCATCCTTATCCGGGACAGGATAGAAACTTAGTTGATTCTGCCAAGTAAACCAGTAAATTGGGAGTCCAGCCTGCTGAATTTCGCCTCGGGTCAGGCCAACCATAGTCTCGAAGTTGATGCCAGTGAGCATCGTAGTATTAATCTGGACAGCTTCTAGCTGGATCAAATCACCAGGCAACGCATACATAGCCTGATTCTGAACAGAACTCTGAGTAGCAGTAGATTCCCAGATCCTGTTCTTGGTGGCAATCTCCATGATTCCCATGTTGAGCCACCGGAACAGATCCTGATCAATTAGCTGGACTCCAGATTCGTCTCCGAACTGTCGCCGCACCTGAGTAAGAACATCGACCGCAGTATAGTATGCTGATAGATTAACAGGTATCGTCATGTAAACACCTTCCCGTCATGCTTGAAGGTATGAAGCGGGGATCCCATAACAGTCTTAGCAAATTCTTTCATTTGTTCTCTGGCGTCTTCCCATGCTTTCGCTTGTGCCAATTTTCGAGCGGCCTCCAAAGCATCCAATTCAGTAAGGGTATCAAAGCGATTATTATCAGCCCGGAAAATCCAAGCCAGAACCCGCTCATCTATCTCATCGGCCCGAAACGTTTTCGCTACATATTCTGGCTGGCCAGGAGGCTGATGAACAAGCGCATATACGTAAGGATTCCCGGGCTCTCGCCTATCTGGAGGAATCCAGGCGAGGAAAAGTCTGGAGTCATAGTCATTAACGATTTGAGCAATCCTCCGGTGATTGCTATCAATATAGCTACCAGCCTCATTACTCCACTCCATACTCGCACCCAATAATGGATGGGGCGCACCATCTTTCATGTCTTGTTCACCAACTGCAAGATCAAGAGAATAGCTACCATAATGGTAATCAGCACAAGTAGCAAAAGCGTAACTCCACTGCGGTCCATGTAATACCCCCTCACGTCACTTCCTGTTCGCAAAGAAATCGACAAGGTTACCTGCGATAAGCAAGATCATAATGATCAAGATAGTGAGTGTAGAAACCCACTTCTGTAGCTTATCGGCTTTGTGATCTGGGTCAGGATGATTCTGGACTGTGACCTGATAATTCATGTTCTGTTTATCCTGATGCCTGACTGACCTAATCAACACAGTAGTCAGTATCAGGAAGACAGCTACCCAAACTCTAGGACTAGTCCTGAGCCTTCTGTGCAGCGTGAGCCGCCCGACCAGCGTAAGTAGCCCCATCCCCAATCCCCTTGACTACTGACACATTTCGAGTCTCCACCTTACCGGTGACCTGGTTAGTGGCATCATAACGAACCATGTCGTCTTCCTTGAGAACTTCCCGAACAGCTTTCTTCAGGTCTTCCAGGCTAGCCATATCAAACCAATCCTTTGCTGGGGGAGTAGGCGGTAGTACCCCGCCCATACGAGCCTTCACACGGTTTACAAGTTCCTGACCGGCTGTGTTTCCAGAATTAGGACCACCGAGCCAGGACATATCAATCTTACGATTAGTCCAGGCAAAGTGATTAATCGCACGGTTAGCGGTGTAGTTCCACTGCATAAATTCCGCCGCGTTGATTGCTACCATGATATCAATCATCTTGCTAGGCCACGGAGTACCATCACCAGGGTGCTGACATTCTGTACCTGAGTAGGACTGATTACCTGACATGTCACCAGCATTATTAGCAAGACCGAAATTAGGCTGATCCTGCTTGGTCCTGTTCAGCACATACGAGTTTCCAGTACCGGCATGGTTCATCGGACCAGTGCCGATTAAGTAACCCCGTCCGTTAACATCAGCAAACCAATTTACGGTCGATCCCCCAGCCAATTGGGAAACGAGGGAATTGATGTAACTTTGTGTGGGATTGAGCGAGCAGACGTAGTGATGGTTAACATGGCCAACAGGTTTTCCATCCCGCCAGCTAGTGCCATTGCT
>Ga0073909_10000049_pt1 | contig 44993 bp, 51 predicted proteins | sample Coa_R1_6_FD_66439 | JGI IMG/M metagenome (GOLD analysis project Ga0073909, IMG submission 66439) | Surface soil microbial communities from Centralia Pennsylvania, which are recovering from an underground coalmine fire. - Coalmine... | ecosystem: Environmental > Terrestrial > Soil > Unclassified... | reverse complement strand
TCATCGACTCTCGCCTCGTTAAAAGACGCCGATGTAACCCCTCCCCGCGCGGTCCACACTCCGGATCCGAAGTACCCAGCGGAGTCCCGCCGTGCGGGAATCCAGGGCTCGTCGTGGATCTCGATGATCGTCGGAACCGACGGCGTCCCGCATGATTTGAAGGTCGTTCGGAAGTTGGACGACACGTTGGATGAAAAGGCGGTCGAAACAGTTCGCACGTGGCGCTACAAACCGGCCACGAAGAAGGACCAGCCTGTAGAAGTCGAACTGGTAGCGAAGTTATTGTTTCGCCTGAAGGGTGAAAATTATCAGAAGATTGGAGACCTGTGGGAGCGATCCGACGCTTCTGATGCGAAAGCGGAATGGGCGCTCTACAAGGCGTATCGAGATGGCGCAGGCGTGCCCCAGGACGAGAAGCTCGCGATGTGGTTCTTGAAGCGGGCGGCGGACTGGAATCTTCCCGAAGCTCAGTTCCAGATGGGCGAGCACTTTTACCAGAATCCGGACGGTCCGCGCGACTATGTCAGCGCCTACATGTGGTATGCGCTGTCGAAGCGGGCGGGCGGTCAGGATGGCGAACGAATGCTGAAGGTTCTGGCCGGGGAGATGACGCCCGAGCAATTGTCCGAAGCTGATGTGCGAGTGGGCTACTGGCCGAAGGATCCGCCCCGTCAGCAGCAAGCAGACGGGAACTTGCGTTAGCCAGACGAATCCCAAAAAACTCAAGCGGCCCCCCTCTGAGCAAGAAGGCGGGCCGCTTCCGGCGATGCTGCCAGCCGAACGTCAGTTGGTGAAATTGTTGGCGGCTGCACCGTTTACTGCGGTGCGACTTTCGATCGCCATGGGTACCGTCAGATTGCCCGGCAAGGTCACATACAGCACGTTGCCCTTCTGGCTAGCCTGGACGTCCTGATCGGTGGCGAAAACCGGCGATACATCTTCGAATGCCGACTGGTAGGTGGTCTGGTAAACAATGTCGCCTACCCGGATTGCGATGTCGTACGAGTAACTCGCATCGCGTAGCGGGCCATCGGATGACGCGCCGGCCGCGGGAGACGCTGCTTGCTCAACGCTCACCACGGTCCCCTGATGGAAATCGCTGTTCGTGGTCGCGAATACGTTCGTGAGCATCATGCTCGATACGAGCGCACACAATGCAAAGGTCTTTTTCATACTTCCTCCTGAAGCACCGTTCTGATTTTTTGTGCGGCGCTCATGAGGAATAACTGAGCTGCGCGCAATTATTCCACGGTCGAGAATGTTGCGATCCGGAAAACAAATTACGCGCTCAACAGCCAACTTCAACCTGAAGCGCGATCAGCACATTGGATAAGATGCGTCTGGAACGCGAAGCATTGCGCACGCAGGCAGTAGAACCTGTTGCACTCAGTTGGACACTCTATCGCGAATGGTCGTATGGGCTACGATCCAGCGCGAAGACAGGCTGGCTCAAGCTCGCCAGCTCTCTACCTGAGTTGCTGAAGCCTCTAATTCGCCGCTTTATCGGCGGCCGCCGTGTCCGCCGGCTTCTTTGCCAGCGAGCGGACGTAGTTCACCATATCCCAGATGGTCTCCTCTTTTACCCGCGCGCCCTCAGGAGGCATCTGGTCCTTGCCCTTCTGAATGATGTAGAAGAGCTCCCCGTCCGTGCGATCCTTGAGCACCGAGGGGTTGGTTTCGTCATTCATCGCAAGCTTCATGTCGGCGGCGACATCGCCTTTGCCATTGCCCGTCTTGCCGTGGCACATTGCGCAGTCGTAGCCGTATTGCTTCTTGCCGCGCGCGAGCGATTCTTCCGTGGAGTTGACAGGATTCTCACGCTTCGCGGCATCCACCGGGATGCTGTTGATGGTAGTGCTGGCACCGGGCTTCGCGGCCGATTGCTTGTCTTGCGCGGAAACCATAAAGCCCAGGAGCGACAAAGTTAAAACCAGGAAAGGCGTTCTCCACATGGGAGCCTCCTTGATGCGAGCCGGAGACGAGGCCAGCGTGCCGCTGAGGTGTGGCTTAGTCTCCGCCAAAGTTGGCCGGAGCGTCGGGAGTTGAACCCGTGTGGGAGGCTGGGTAGCCCGATTCCCAATCGCTTTACCCACTACGCGCTCCGAGAGTGGCCCCGCGGACCGCTTTTGAGGAAATGAGCCCTCGAGGAAGTTCGCGAAAACCGCGCTACAGGACAGGCTAGAACGCCCCGCATCGACTTGGTGTGACGCTCATCACATCGGTCAGTAACGGGGTACCAGGTAACGGGGTACCAGGACCTTCGGCGCCGGGGAACTCGCCCGATCGGGCATGTGATCTCTTCGTCAGCGTCTGTGTAGTGAAGTTTTTCGAGGGATTGCTATGATGGGCCTGCCCTTCGCAGCCGGACGAGCGTGGGCACGGAGGTCTCAGGCGTGGCCGAAAACGCGGACGTCATCGAAGCCATCGAGTCGGGGAACGCAGAGCGACTGAAAGAATTGCTGGCCACAGATCGCACGCTGGGTGCGGCACGCGATGCTGGCGGCGTCTCGGCGTTGATGCAGGCGTTGTACCGGCAACGCAAAGACATGGTTGAGTTGCTGCGGCGGGCGCGCCCGGACCTCGATATCTTCGAAGCCGCCAGCCTTGGACGTGCCGATCTGGTGGAGGAGATGGTGGATCGCGATCCTCGGCTCGCCAATGCGCGCTCCGGCGACGGCTTCACGCCTTTGCATTTCGCAGCGTTCTTTGGCGAAGACAGCGTGGCCCGCTTGTTGCTCGAACATCACGCGGACGCTGGCGCGGTAGCGAATAATCCGATGCAGGTCACGCCGCTGCACTCCGCGGCTGCCGCCCGTAATCTGGCCATCGTCCGCTCGCTGCTGGAGCATGGCGCTCCCGTAAACGCACGACAGCAAAAAGGATGGACGGCCCTCCACGCGGCTGCGCAGCACGGCGACAAGCCCATGGTCGAGGTGCTGTTGAAGCACGGCGCAAACCCCAACGCGAAAAATGACGAAGGCCGCACGCCCGACGAAGTGGCCGAAGAAAAGGGGCACATCGACGTCGCGGAGCGTTTGCGGGCGGCTTGAAGAAACAGGAGCGTCGAGGGGAAACCCTGTTCACTTCTCGCGCCCTAGGTTAAGCTGCGGTGGCATGAACTGGGGCTCCCGCAACCGGAATTCTGTTGGCTTGCTGGCAGGCATTCTTTTCCTTTCTACGCTCGACCCCTTCCTGGAAGCGCAGACCGCCAAGGCAATCCAGTTCACCGACGTAACCGCGCAGTCCGGAATCAAGTTCACCCACTTCAAGGGAAATCAAGGCATCTCGATCAATCGAGAAGAATTTGGTCCAGGCGTGTGCGTGGCGGATTTTGACGGCGACGGCTGGCAGGACATTTACTTCGTGAACGGACGCGACCTCTACGATCGCGGTATTTCCGTTCGCAATGCGCTTTATCGCAATAACGGCAACGGAACGTTCACCGACGTCACCGAAAAGGCCAACGTTCCCGGGACCGGCTACGGACTGGGATGCGTCTGGGGCGACTACGACAACGACGGCTTCCCCGATCTCTACGTCACGCAATTCGGGCGCAACGTTCTCTATCGCAATAATGGCGATGGCACCTTCACCGACGTGACCGACAAGGCCGGCGTCGCGGGCATGGAGTTCGGGACTCTGTTTCATGCAGGCGCGACTTTCTTTGATTATGACCGCGATGGGAAGCTCGATCTGTACGTGGGCGGCTACGTGGCGCTGGGTCCGGACGCAAAGCGGTACTGCGATCTGGGACGTGTAAAGAGCAGTTGCCCGCCGAGCGCTTACAAAGGCAGCCCCGACGTTCTCTATCACAACAACGGTGACGGCACGTTCACGAACGGGACCAAGACCGCGAAGCTTTATCAACCGGAAGGTAAGAATCTTTCGGTCGGTGCGGCCGACTACGACAATGACGGCTGGCCGGATATCTTCGTCGCGAACGACGGGCTATATGCGTACCTCTACCATAACGAACACAACGGTACCTTCGTGGAACAGGGACTACCCGCAGGTATGGCGGTCGCCGGTCAAGGACAGATCATGGCGGCGATGTGCATTTCGTTGGGTGACTACGACAACGACGGCTGGCTGGATCTTTATATTTCAGACTTCCAGAAGTCGTCAGATCATCTCTGGCACAACAGCGGGCAGGGATACTTCGATGAAGTGAGCGGTCCGGCGGGAATCACCGTGCCCACGCGCGAAGTGCTCAGCTTCGGTGGAGGATTCTTTGACTACGACAACGATGGCTGGCTGGATATCTTCATCGCGAATGGCCATGTGTATCCGGAGGTGGAGCAGGCCACGCCTGAGATTCACTACAAGCAGACCAACACGTTGTTTCACAACGAAGGCAACGGCAAGTTCACCGAGGTCTCGAAGCAGGCAGGCAGTGGGTTTCAGAAGCCGTACGTGGGTCGCGGCGTGGCTTTCGCCGATTTCGATAACGATGGATTCATGGATCTGGTGGTGGGGAACAATGGCGATTCGCCTTTGCTGTTGCACAACAGCGGAGGGAACGGCAATCATTTTGTAAATTTCAAGCTGGTGGGAACCAAGAGCAATCGCGACGCTTTGGGCGCTCGGGTGCGAGTCGTTGCCGGAGGAATCTCACAGATTCGCGAAATCGCAGGCGGGGGCAGCTATCTCTCGCAAAGCGACCTGCGCGCGAATTTCGGACTGGGCAAGACGACCCGGGTCGACACCATCGAGGTATCGTGGCCAAGCGGCCAGAAGCAGACGATCCGCAATCTGGATGCAGACAAGTTTTACCTGATCGAAGAAGGGAAAGAGGCCATTGGGCAGCAACGCTGGAAAGAACCGCAATCGCGAGCGTCGCATTAAACTTCAAAACACTACCACAGAGGACACTGAGGTCCACAGAGAAAGGCAGTCCTCTGTGCAACCGTGTGTCCTCTGTGGTTATCGCCCTCTTTAGCCTCCGCTCGCGCGTTCGATCAGGCGGTTCGCCTGGGCTAATAGTCCGAACGTAGTCGGCCAATCCAGCGGTTGATTGCTGAACTCGGCCGCTTCCAGCTTTTGAATGATCTGGGCCGCCAGCGCGTCGCGCTGACTTCCCAAGGACGCCAGCCGATTCTCCAGGCGGTTGTAGGTCCGGTCATCTCCCGCCAGCGCTTTGGTGGACGTCGCCAGCGTCGCACGGCCAAACTGCCCCACAGGCGCGTTCAATTGCTTGTAAGCCTGAGCCAATAGTGTGAATGCCAGCGGATTCCGGCGAATGCCACTGGGCAAAGACCCGCTTCGCATGACTTCGGCCAGGACGCGTCCGTCGTGCGTGTAGTCATCAAGCAATCCGGTCAACGAAAGAATCGTGGGCCGGATGTCGGTGTGATCGGACCAGGTCTCCCGGTCAACCCCCTGCCTTCTCACCCCGGGACCGACCATGCCGAGCCAAGTCGTGGTGATGTCCTTCTGCACGTCTCCGTGATTCCAAGCGAAGCCGGGATTTTCGGTGACGCATGGTGAGTTGCAGTTGGGCGCTCCCGCGAAAAGGAAGTAGTCGGGGTTGGCGAACATTGTCAGGGTGGGAGTGCGCGCGGGATCGGCAGTAACCATGTGGAGCAACTTCATCTCCACGGGATCGGCCATGAACTGCGTGAGGGTGTCGGTGTTGCCGGTGATCGGATTCAGCGCGGTGAGGGCGGCGAGGCCGTGCTCGAAGCTGCGCGCAATGGGATCGGTACGTGATGGATTGCCGGTGATGTAGATAGTTGGCGCATCGTCAGAGTGAACCGTGAAAGGCGTGGTGATGCCCGCTTCGGTGGCCAGCAGTCCAGCCAGATTGGTGTTGAGTTCGCCGATCTGCGCATAGGTGCAGGGAACGTTCACTCCGTCGCAATTCGCCGGGGAAGGCGGACCGCCGACAAAGTGATCGCCTTCATCGGCCGTGAATACAAATAAAGTGTTGTCCCGCGTAATGCCGTCGGCCGCGAGACGCTCGAAGAATTTATTAAACGCGTCGTCGTAAGCAGCCAGCGCCGCAACGTATCCGGCGGAGCCGGGACCAAAGGCAGGGCCGCTGGGATGATTATCGTGCGCGTCGGAGACATAAGCGTAGGTGACGGGGACACCGTGTTCTTGCAAAGCCGCTACGTAAGAGAGGGAAACTTTCGCCGCCATCCCATCGAAGCCGGGGAAGCCGATGTGTCCAGTCGCATCCTGAATGACTGCGCCGTTCAGATCAGTCAGCGGGCCGTTCGGACTGACGACGGGCGCGACGTAGACGTGTCCGAAGAGTCCATTGAATCCGGGGTATCCGCCCGGTTCGTCGGGAAGCAGATCAGGCTCGCCTCCGTTAGCCGCGCTGCACAGGGCGTCGCCCGCGGCGCAGTGCACGCCGATGCCGACGAAATCGGCGAACGCCTGTCCGGGGTTCGTGGCAACTTCTTGTGCTTGCGGGGAGCCGGCGCCGAACACTGTCGGGATGTCAGTCTGAATGTTCTCAAGAATTGTGTTCGCCGTGGCGACCGCGCCGAAGTTGCAGCCGGCGCGCGTGAACGGCACCCAAGGGGCGGGGGCGTTCTTGCCATCGGCGGTCAGCATGTTGAACTTCGTATCCGTGGGGGCAGTCGTGGTGGGGTCAAACAGCGGATCGGTCCAGTAGGCAAACGAAACTCCCAGGCTGGAAGTCCCATCCGGCTTGAAGTATCGGAAGCTGTTGCTGACGGGCACGCCGTGCCGGTCGCCATACACACCCGTGATGGCAGTAAGAATGTCGGTAGCCGTGTGCGAGATGAGCGGCGTGTGGTGGTTCGAGATTAAGGTGCCGTTTCCGCGAATGAAATTGAGCAGGTGCGGCATCTGCTCGAGATCGGAAGGAACGTTAGGATTGTCGCGTGTGAAATGCGTGTTATCGAACTGTACGTAGATCACGTGTTGGACAGTCGCGCTGTTGGAATTCAGCGGACACGATGCGGCCGAAGCGGATATCGCACCCGCCAGCAGCAAGCCGAACAGGCCATTCACAAAACGAGAGAGTCGCATACAACAGGATCCTCCTGGTTGGAAGTTGAGCCTTTAGGACGAGGGCGCAGAATAATTGCGACGAAGGCGGCAGAGGTTAACGCCGGGTGAATATTCGGCAAAAAATATGTCGAGGCGCTGAATGGCCGGTCCAGCGCGGCTTTCTGGCTATGAACGGGGGTTGACCAGAAGCGACACAGTGTACACCAAGTCGACGGACACGTTTTTCACATGCTCGGCGGAAGTGACCAACGTTTTGTGATTTGGTACGTGCGGGCGTGGTTCCCGGCGGGCTTTTGATAGGCTGAAACGACCACCTCCATCATGTTCGCCCGCATCCTTCGGATTCTGCGACCGTCGCACCAGCACACCGCGTTCTCGGCAACGGTTCTGCTGATGACGACGGTCATGCTGTCACGCGTGATCGGCTATTTGCGCGAGGCGTACATCGCATATGCCTTCGGCGCGGGTGGGCAGACCGATGCCTACGTCGCGGCCTTCACCTTGCCCGACTGGCTGAACTACATTCTGGCTGGCGGCACAGCATCGATCACGTTCATTTCCATCTACACACGATTCCTGGCCGAGAAGCGCGAAGGGGATGCGGAAAAAACCTTTTCGGTAATCATCACGGTGATGACCACCGTGTTTCTCGCGGGCATTCTGGTCGCAGAAATCTTCACCCCGCAATTCGTTGGCTGGATGTTCCACGGATTTTCAGCGGAGCAGATGAAGCTCTGCGTCTCGCTCACCCGAATTCTGCTGCCGGCGCAAATCTTCTTCTACGTGGGCGGCGTGGTGGGAGCGGTACTGCTGTCGCATCGCATGTTCCTGTTCCCCAGCTTCGGGCCGCTGCTCTACAACGTGTTCATCATTTTGGGCGGCATCGTCGCCGGAAAGCAGCTGGGAATCTCCTCACTGGCTTGGGGAGCCCTGGCGGGTGCGATCATCGGTCCATTCCTCGTCAACGCGATCGGCGCGGCGCGCATCGGAACGGGATATCGTCCCTCATTCGATCTGAACAACCCGGCATTCCGCGAGTGGGTACGGTTGTCGATCCCGCTGATGCTGGGCGTATCACTGGTCACGGCCGACGACTGGATCCTGCGCTATTTCGCTTCGAGCGGCGTGGGCGACATTGCGAGACTCAACTACGCCAAGCGCCTCTTCGCTGTGCCGATCGCGGTGCTGGGACAGGCCACGGGGCAGGCATCGCTTCCCTTCTTCGCCAGACTCTTTGGCGAGAAGCGCATGAAGGAGTTCGCGGAGACGGTGAACGGTTCGGTCTATCGCATCTCCGCTCTCTCGTTTCTGTGTTCGGCATTGATGATGGTTGCCGCTTTGCCGCTCATCGACCTGGTCTACCGGCGCGGGCGCTTTTCGTTCGGCGATTCCCAGGAAACGGCGTTGTATTTCTTCTGGTTCTCACTGTCGCTGGCGTTCTGGGCCGCGCAGGGCCTCTACGCGCGCGCATTCTACGCCGCAGGTGACACGCTGACTCCGATGGTGGCATGCACGCTGGTGACGATTGCATCTATCGAGGTATATCGGTGGTTGTTTCACTCGTTCTCGGTCGTGGGGCTGGCGATCGCATCTGACATCGGAATCATCGCGAATACGATCGTGGCAGCGATCCTGCTGCACCGGCGGAAACTGGTGTCGCTCTCCGATTTGCCCTGGCTGGAATTGGGCAAGTCGATCTTCGTAGCAGCCGCGGCAGGAAGCATCGCGTGGCAGGTCGGACGGTTTATTCCACTGCGGGGTAGTCGGGCTGCGGATCTCGAGTCGCTAGGCCTGAGCACGATCACGTGGGCCGGGGCGGTCGCTGCGGGATTATGGATCTTGCGATCCGATTTACCGCAGACAATGCGACGGCGAAATGCGGTCCCGGTAGGTCAGAAGCCGATCGCCAAAGAGACTGCGTTGGAACCGTAACGCAAGTCATTTCAAACTTCCCGGTCGACAAAGTGTGGGTCGGACACTCCTGTCCGACGAACTTCGTTGTCCTTAAATGGGGCACGCCTTTGTCATTTATTCATCCCGCGAAAAGGCCGACGGGCGGGGACGCCGTCGCTCCATCGTCGCGGCGCTTTTATCAGAACGGCGCTTTCTTCTGATTTGATCCATCGGAAATCATCACATAGATGTCACTTTGTTCGCCTTCGTAACGGGTGAAAAGGATTACCGTCTCGTCTGCCGACCAGTACGGGACGCCATGCCCCGGAGCGTTGGTGGTCAGCTGCTTTAGTTCTTTCGTCCGCAAGTCCAACGTATAGATATCCAGACCGTGACCTGCGTCAGACGTGAACAAGATGCGCTGCCCGTCGTGGGACCACGAGGCCGCGTGATCATCTCGCGAACTGGTGAACAGAGGCTGCCAGTCGGACCCATCAGGCCGCATGGTGTAAATCTGGTTCCGTCCAGTCTTGTCGGAGAAGAATAGGATTCTCTTGCCGTCAGGCGACCACTTCGGCACCTGGTCGTTGAATGTGTCGTGAGTAATCTGCCGGACGTTGCTGCCATCGGAGTTCATCACAAAAATCTGCCAGTGCGCGGGATCGAGCGTCGGATTCAGGTTGGCTTGAAAAATAATCTGGCGGTCATCGGGCGACCAGTCCGGGACGCCGGAGAATCCTGCCATGTCGGTGAGCCGCGTCTGGTTCGAACCGTCGGCGTTCATGAGATAGACCTGGGGCTGGCGATCTCCGCGGGGTGACTGGAAGGCAATCTTCTTCCCATCGCGCGAAAACGCGGGATGAGCATCCCGCCCCGGGGAATGGGTAAGGCGCTGGAGGTGGGTGCCGTCGGCGTTCGCAGTGTAGATTTCGATGTCGCCGTCCCGGTCCGACATGAAGACGACCGTCTTGCCGTCGGGCGACCACGCCGGGTCGCTGTCACTGGCAATGCTGGGTAGACATAACAACAGGCAAGTCAGCAGGGCGGGCGCGATTCTGGAGGGCATGAGATGCTCTTGTACAATGAAGGTCTGCGCAAGTCCCTGAGTAAGACGTGGCTTCGCTCCTTTGGAAAGCAGATCAGCGCACGGTTGATATCGACTTCTATCTACCTTTATTGCAATCGCTTAGCTGATGATTGAGGTTTGTGGCCTGCGCGACCGCCTGTGCATTGCCGGCTGCATCGGGTTGCCTGAAAGTGGCGATCGAGGCAGGAGGCAGCGATATGGCGAGTCCGCTGGTGGATTACTGTGAGCAGGCGAATCCGGGAGTGCTGAGGGAAATTCGGCGCGTGGGCACGTCGGTGACAAACACGAAGCGGGTGCAGGCGAGTTTCCTGGCGACCGTCGAGAAAAAGACGCTCATCTGGATGGCCGAGCGCACGCCGGAGTGGATCAACTCCGACCACCTGACCGTCCTGGGGTTCGTAGGGCAGATCATGGCGGGGGTGTTCTACGCCCTTTCGCGCTGGAATAAGTATTACCTGCTGGCGGTGATCGGAAGCCTGGCGGTGAACTGGCTGGGCGACTCGCTCGACGGAACGTTGGCGCGCGTTCGGCAGCGGCAGCGGCCGCGTTACGGATTTTACGTCGACCACATGGTCGACAGCTTCGGAGCGGTTGGAATGATGGGCGGGCTGGCGCTGTCAGGATATATGCATCCGTGGATTGCAATCGGACTGTTGATCGCGTTCCTGGTGATGTCGATTCAGTCGTATCTCGCCACTTACACGCTGGGAGAATTTCATTTGTCTTTCTGGAACTGTGGGCCGACCGAGTTGCGACTGCTGCTGGCGGTAGGGAATCTGGCATTGCTGCGCTGGCCGATCGTGCTGCACGGGCACTATCGCCTGTTTGATATCGGCGGGGCCATTGGATTAGCGGGGATGACGTTGATGATTCTGTTTTTCACCTTGAAGAACGGCTATCGCCTGTACCGCGAGGAGCAGATTCAATGAGCGCTTCGTGCACGGGAATTCGCTGGCTGAAGTTCAACGCGGTGGGGGCCGGCGGGATCGTGGTGCAGCTAGCGGTGTTGGCTTTGCTCAAGACAGGTTTGCGGTTGGACTACCTTGTTGCCACGGCTCTAGCAGTCGAGGCGGCGGTCATCCACAATTTCTTCTGGCACGAGCGGTTTACGTGGGCTGACCGCAGGGGCGGAAGCTCGTGGGCCCGGTTCTTCCGATTCAACCTCACGACTGGCTTGTTTTCTATCCTAGGGAACGTGCTGGTGATGAAGGTTCTGGTGGGCGGAGCACGTTTGAATTATTTTTTCGCGAACATCTTAACGATCGCGACTTGTTCGATTCTGAATTTTGTAGTGAGCGACCGGTTCGTGTTTGAGGAGTCGTGATAGAAGCACGGGCGAGGACACCCGCCGCTCCATAGCCCACAACCGTAGCGCCGGCATCTTGCCGGCAGTCGCGAGGGCGTCCTCGCCCTCGTAGCGGCGGGGCGAAGAGCCCGCCGGACTGCCGCCGGGACGGCGGCGCTACAAAGTCCGAAGTTCGATTCCCTACCCCAGTATCCCCATATGCTTCCCGACTTTCTCTAGCACATCCAGCGCCCGCTCCAATTCTTCCGCGGTGTGCGTGGCGGTCATGATCGTGCGGATACGCGCCTTACCTTCCGGCACCGTGGGGAATGCGATGCCGGTGCCCAGCACGCCTTCCTTGAACAGTTCGCGAGAGAATTCCATGGTACGGGCGCCGTCGCCGATGATGATCGGCGTGATCGGGGTCTCGCTGGCAGGCGTGGTTTTGCCGCCGATTTCGAAGCCGAGCAGGCCGAGCTCTTTTTTCCAGAAGCGCGTGTTCTCCCACAAGTTCTCGATGCGCTCGGGCTCATCCTGAAGCACGTCGAAAGCGGCAATGCAGGTGGCCGCAACCGACGGGGGATGTGAGGTCGAGAACAGGAACGGCCGGGCGCGGTGGTAGAGATAGTCGATCAGGTCGCGAGTGCCACAAACGTATCCGCCCAGCGCGCCAATCGCTTTCGACAACGTTCCCACCTGGATGTCGACACGGCCGTGCACGCTGAAATGATCGATGGTACCGCGTCCCGCGCGGCCCAGCACGCCCGAAGCATGCGCATCGTCGACCATCATGATGGCCCCGTATTTCTCTGCAAGATCGCACAGGCCAGGCAGCGGGCCGATGTCGCCATCCATGGAAAAAACACCGTCGCTGATGAGCAGCTTGCGGCCGGGCTGGTCTTTGATACTGGCCAGTTGCTCTTCGGCGTGGGCAAGATCTTTGTGATTGAAAACAAGAATCTTCGCACGCGACAAGCGAGCGCCGTCGATGATCGACGCATGGTTAAGTTGGTCCGAGATAATGAAGTCTTCTTTGCCAAGCACGGCTGAAACCGTACCCGCATTGGCCGCGAAACCCGACTGAAAGACCACGCAAGCTTCGACATTCTTGAAGCCTGCGATCTTCTCCTCCAGTTCCATGTGAATCTTCATGGTCCCGGCGATGGTGCGCACTGCGCCCGACCCCACGCCGTACTTGCGAGTAGCCTCAAGCGCGGCCTCGCGCAGCTTGGGGTGCGTGGTCAGCCCGAGATAATTATTCGAGGCGAGGTTGATGACCTTCTTGCCGTCAAACGTACATTCCGGCGCCTGCTCGTCCTCAAGCACGCGGAGGTTAAAGTGCGTGCCCTTGGCTTTCAGGTCGTTAATCTGGTCGGTCAGGTAGGAAAGCGGGTTCGTGCGGGTAGCAGTGGGCATCGCGACCTCGAAGAAGTTCTCCGCAAGGCCAATGGGCCAGCGGATTCGACCTATCAGTCTAATACCGAGGGGCGGATTCGAGGAACGTCGCGGGCTTCGTTCATGTCGTCCGGGGCGAAAGAGGCCAGGGCTGGCGCGGTTCGCTGCTCTGTGGAATGATGGCTCATGCCCAAAGATCGCAATCTAACCTACTCTGACCGACAGGCGCAGGCTGCTCGCGACAAAAAGCTAAGCGCCCAGAAGAAAGTGGCCGTCGAAAGTTCCAAGCCGAGTCCCACCCCGGCCCCAGCCAAAGCGAAGGGAAAGCGCTAAGCGCTTCAGCCGCCCCACGCTTTTTCTACAATTCAGTTTGGCCACAAGCTTCGGATAGCCCAAGTTCGTTGTTCTCTGCAAGTCTGGTGTAGCACGACAGCTCTTCTGAAGCGAGCGCCTATGCCACATTCCTTCCGCGTCGCCGCTATCCCCACAAAGGTTGCCGATCTCGTTCGCGCAACAATGCGCTCGCCCGGCTATGGCCATCCCGCTCATGCCGAAGTCGCCACCGGATATGGTCCGTGCCGCCACTGTTTGCGCGACTTCAAGGTTGGGAAGGACCCTAGGATTCTCTTCACCTACGATCCCTTCCACGGAATCGAGCCTCTGCCTTTACCGGGACCGATCTTCATTCACGAAGAAGCCTGCGAAAGATTTCGGGACGATGCTGGCTTTCCCGATGACCTTCGGAGCCATAGGCTGACATTAGCTGCGTTCGGCGATGGGCGACGTGTGATTTCCGAAGAGCACGTCGAAAACGGCGAGGTCGAACCGCTCATTGCACGCCTATTGGAGCAAGATGAAGTGAAGTACCTGCACGTTCGCGATACCGAGGCGGGTTGCTACGACTTCAGAATCGAACGGCGAGACGGCTGACGTGTTGCCGCCGACCGGTCACTTCGTCCCGTTGGGATAAACCAGAATCTTGCTCGCCTCTCCGGTCTTCAACCGCTCCATCGCCTTCGAAAAATCTTTCATCGCGATGCGGTCGGTGATCACCGGGTGCAGGTCCAGTTTCCCGGCTTTGAGGAGCGCGGTCATCTGGTACCAGGTCTGATACATGCGGCGTCCGTTGATGCCTTGAATGGTGAGCCCCTTGAAGATGATGTCTTCGGAAAAGTTCAGGGAGACGGGCTTGGAGGTCAGTCCGAGGAGAGAAATTCTGCCGCCACGACGAATCATGTCGAAGGCTGTTCGAATGGCGCTAGGATGTCCCGCCATCTCGAGCACTACGTCGACGCCTGCGCCGCCAGTCTTTTCCATGACGATCGCGTTCACGTCATCTTTCGAGGGATCGAGGATGAAGTCGGCCTTCATCTGCTTGGCGATGTTACGGCGGTGCTCATTGACCTCGATGGCAAATACCTGAGCTGCACCTACAGCCCGCGCGACCGCGATCGCGAACAATCCGATTGGCCCGCAACCCGTGATCGCCACACTCTTTCCGGCGATTTCCCCCGCCAGTACTGTGTGTACGGCGTTTCCCAACGGATCGAGTATGGACGCGTACTCCAGTGGAATGCCGGGATCGAGTTTCCAGATATTTGACTCGGGGATCACCACGTATTCGGCGAAGGCGCCGTCGGCGTCGACACCGATAATCTTCACGTTCTGGCAGATATGCGCCTCGCCGGTGCGGCACTGAAGGCACTTGCCACAAGCCACGTGCATCTCAGCCGAAACGAAGTCGCCTTCTCTCACGCTGGTGACTTCGTCGCCGTAAGCCACGACTTCTCCGCAGAACTCGTGGCCTGGCACTAACGGCGGATGGATGCGGCCCTGGGCCCAGCGATCCCATTCATAAATGTGAAGATCGGTTCCGCAGATAGACGCGACTTTCACTTTCACAAGGACGTCGGTGCGTCCGAAGGATGGGACTTTTACTTGGCGGACATCGGCGCCTGGAGCGGCTTCCGGCTTCACTACCGCCAGCATGGTTTTCGACATGAGAGCTGCCTTATGAACATGACACTATCAACGCAAACTATTGATTCTAACATCGGTGCTTGCGGGCCCCTGCGCTCCGGCCTACAATCCATCATTCCCTGCCAAAACGATGAGATGTGGTTTCTGTGCCGACGAGCGCTTCCCTTCCGCGATACTGGTGACGCTGCTGATCGTGGGTATCGCGTGCGCGGCGCCTTCGCAAACACAACCCGCTGCGAATGAATCCGTTGCTCGCCAGGAGTTCCTGCACCAGCTGGTCGCGGCCGCGGTCGAACGCACTCACCATGCAGTCCACTACGACCCTGCTTATGTTCGCATCCCGTATCCCGGCGGTGATGTGAGCGCCGACACAGGCGTCTGTACCGATGAAATCATCCGCTCGTACCGGGCCGTCGGAGTGGATCTGCAGAGAGAAGTGCACGAAGACATGGTGGCCAACTACTCCGCCTACCCGCGGAAATGGAATTGGCTGCTACACCGGCCCGACCCGAACATCGACCACCGCCGGGTGCCCAACCTGATGGTCTTCTTCCAGCGACACGGAGAAGTTTTGCCGATCAGCACTAACGCGACAGACTTTCATCCAGGCGATCTCGTGACGTGGGATTTAGGTGGCAACGTTCCTCACATCGGCATCGTGGTCGATCGGAAAGCAGCCGATGGCCGTTACATGATCGTGCACAACATTGGCCAGGGACCACGGATGGAAGATGTCCTCTTCCACTGGAAGATCACGGGACATTATCGGTATTACGCGCCCTCCCTGAAATAGCCAGCGAGACGAGAGCGAATACCGGAAAAGTCTGCTTCGCGCCCTTCGCGGACTTAAGGGCGTCTTCGCGATTAAAAGCCGTTGGGGAAAGGGAAGCCCAAACGCCGGCCATTCGGGCACGGACTCCCGGCCTCACTCTTTCTTCGAAGACTGCAGAGTCGCCAGGGGATGTCCCGTGCGCTTCCGCTCCTCAAGGGACATGCGGTTAAACTCCTCCGACTTGCCGCGAGGAACGCTCAGCGTCTTCCACTCGTTCGAGCGGAAATGTTTCGCAAGAAACACGATCTGTCCAAGGTGCGTTGCATAGTGAGCCATCGCCCGGTTGAGCGCCTGCACAACCGTATGGGGTTCCTGGCGGATATAAATCGTACGCATCACGTCATCGGGCGTAAGTGAATCCAACGCCGCGAAAACAACGATCCAACCGCTCTCCCACCAACCCATCAATTCCCCGCGCGTAGTCTTGTCGGAAAGCTCAAATTCGCCGTCGCGATGGCGGTCCGGCTTCTCACCATCGGAGGTGAGGAAGTCGGTAAAACGCGACCGCATGTTGCCCGAAATGTGCTTTATAAGGATCGCGATGGAATTCGACTCGGGGTCGAGCGTGACGAAAAAGTCTTCGTCTTTCAATTGTGTAAGAGCGCCTTCGACCAGGCGCTTGTGTCCGCGCAGCTGCCGGCGGATTTCGTCGAGGTAATGCGAGGCGATGGTGTCCATACCGCTTATGATAACGCCGCGCACCTGTTGATCCGTCCCTACGGGACTGCAATGAACATCTTCTTGGGGCAATTTACCCAGCCCCCCCTTAAGCGGGCCCCGAAGCCATCACAAATCTTTCTTGCCCCACCCACCCGCACCAGGAGATTCAATCCGAATGCGTTCCCCCTTCTTCAGTCGGACATTGAATTTCCCGGGCAGATCGCGACACGTGCCATCTGTACTGACGACGGCGGCTTTGCCTGGAGAACCGTCATCCCCACCCTGCAAAGCCCACGGGCCGCGCGCGCGTCGGTCCGCCAGCAGCGTCACCTCTACGTCGGTAAGAACTTCGATTTCGCGCACCACCCCGTCTCCCCCGCGATGCCGGCCTCCGCCTCCACTTCCTCGCCTCAACCCGTACTGGCGCACTCGCAAGGGGTACGCATACTCCAACGCCTCGGCCGGTGTGTTCAGGGAATTCGTCATGTGGGTGTGCACGCCGGAAACGCCGTCTTTCGTTGGCCGCGCTCCCATTCCCCCCGCGATGGTTTCGTAATATGCAAAAGGTTCACCGGTCCGCGGGTCAATGCCTCCAATGGTCAGATTGTTCATCGTGCCCGAGGCAGCCGCTGGAATCCTCTCCGGAACGGCGGCGGCCAGTGCCCGCAAAAACACGTCTACAATGCGCTGCGACATCTCGACGTTTCCTCCCGCAACCGCCGCCGGCGGACGCGCGTTGACCACAGTCCCCGCGGGCGCAATCACTTCAATCGAGTGCATCAAGCCTGCGGTTGCGGGAATATCCTCTTGCACCAGGCACCGAAATACATAGAAGCACGCGGAGTAGGTGATCGCTTCCACCGCGTTGATGCTGCCTTCAACCTGCGGATCGCTCCCGGAAAAATCTACGGTCACCAGCGGGGTGGACAACTTGTTGCCCCCTTTTTGCCGCGACGATCGTCCCGAGCGGACTCGCACCTCGACCTCGATCTTCACAGGCTTGTCGCTCACGCCGTCGTTGTCGAGAAAATCTTCCGCCCCGTAGGTCCCGCTGGGAAGAGTGCCTAGAAACCCGCGCATGATTTCGTCGGAGTAGTCGAGCAAATCGGCCGCGGCCCGATGTACTTTTTCAAGTCCGTAACGCTCGCAGATTTCCCGCAAGCGCGACGCCCCCGTGTGGCAAGCCGCGATCTGCGCGCCCAGATCGCCCTCGCGTTCCTTGGGCGTGCGCACGTTGGCCAGCAGCAGGTTCAGGACGTCGCGATCTATCTCGCCATCGCGCATGACTTTTACCGGAGGAATGCGAAAGCCCTCTTGGTAAATCTCCCGACACAACCCCATCGATCCGGGATAGGTACCGCCGACATCGGCATGGTGAGCGCGCGAGGCGACGTAAAAATCGGGAACCGGACGCGAGCCTCGCTTGGCGCGCATCTTTTTCGCAAACACCGGTGCGACCAGCGTGATGTCGGGCAGATGCGTGCCCCCGGCAAACGGATCGTTCAACATCACCATGTCGCCGGGCGCGAGTTCGCCGTGCGCAATGGCAGCACGCACCGACATCGGCATCGATCCCAGATGCACCGGCATGTGATCGCCCATAGCAATGACCTCGCCAAGCGCATCAAACACCGCGCAGGAGTAGTCGCGGCGCTCTTTGATGTTAGGAGAGAAAGCAGTGCGCCGCAGCGCCGCGCCCATCTCCTCGGCAATCGAGTGGTAGAGATTTTTGAAAATTTCGAGTTCGATGGGATCGCGTTTCACTCGAGTGGCCTCGTGCGCGAGTCAGTGTACTTGAAGCGACCGCGCGACGAGACATATGGGCCGGACCGAAAACAGCAAGAATTTTGTTGACACCGCTGTAACACTGCCGCAATATCTTGTATTAACAGGTGGGCCCACACTACACGTTGGGCTGCATCGGAAAGGCCAAGAGCCCGACCGAACACCTTGCAAGGGAAAAAGTTCACGGAGGAAACACTTCATGGCAACCAAGAAAAAGGCTGCGAAGAAGAAAAAGAAACACTAACCGTTCTGCGAGACGAAACTTCGCAAAGACCCAAGGGATTATTCAAGAAGAGCCTCGATGGAGAAGCACCTCCAGCGAGGCTTTTTGTTTCAGTCGTCAGTCGCTAGTGAAGCACGTCAGAGGCTGGTGAAATCTGATTTCACAGCCCGCAGGAGACTCTCCGACTCATGTTTCGACGGGATAACTTCGACCATCCTAACCCTTGGCCGAGGACGGACGTCGACGACAGCCTTGAACTGACGACTAACGGCTGAAGATTCGCAACTGGCCTATGGCACGAAATGGGGTTGTTCGCGGACGCGCATTCTGCTAGAAACGGCTGAGTCAGGAATTTCTGGCCTTCCTGCCAATCCTAGGGTGCACGACCCACAGGCCACATGAGTCCAAAAAAGAAAGCCAACGGCAAGTCCGGAAAGGCACACGAGATTCTCATCCCCGAAAAGCTCTATTTCCGGATCGGCGAAGTCGCTCGCTTGTGCCGCCTGCCCGCATACGTCCTCCGTTTCTGGGAAACCGAGTTTCCGCAGCTCAAGCCCGTCAAAAGCAGCACCGGCCAGCGCATGTATCGGCGCCGCGACGTCGAAAGCGTCGTTCGCATCAAGCAATTACTGTACGAAGAGGGTTACACCATCGCCGGCGCGCGCCAGCACCTGCGCGACGAAGGCAAAGGCGACAAGAAACAGGTAGCTTTGCCCTTTATGAGCGGGACACCTGCCGATCTTCGCCAGATCCGGCAAGGCCTGCAGGAAATCCTCACCATTCTGTCGCCGCGGCACTAGCCCACAACGTCTTTCCCATTTTGGAACCACTTTCCCGAATTGTGACGCGTGCGCTTGCGCCTCGTCAGGCCTTCCCCCATGTTGGACGCAGGAGTCCATCATGATTCAAGTGCTCGTCCATCATCAGGTCGCCGACTACACCAGCTGGCGTTCGGTCTTCGATGCCGCTCTCGACTTTCGCCACCTTGGCGGCGAGTGTACCTGTCGCATTTTCCGCAAAGCAGGTAATCCTAACGACCTCACTTTGTTGTTTGATTGGGAGGACGTCGAAAGGGCCAAGCACTTCATGTCGTCGGACGAACTGCGCGAGAAGATGCGTCAGGCCGGAGTCGTCGGCGTACCTGAAATTCAATATTTAGCGGAAATGTATACGGTGCGGCGCAGCGCAGCGGACTGAATCCCGGAAACGGATACCAGGCCGCACAGCGGTTTGAACGGGGCTTAGCGCGCCGCTTCGGATGCCGCCGCGGTGTTGACCGGCTCATCGAGCAGAACACGGCTGGCGCGCTGCGTTTCCTGGATCAAGTTCCGTTGCTCATCCGTGATAGCCTCGCCCGCTGCCGACATGACCGAACCGGCCGCAAGCGCGAAACGGAGAGCGTCTTTCTGGTCTTCGAAATAAAGGATTACTTGCGTGGCCGCCATGCCTACTTCTCCTGGAGTCAAAATCGTGGCGCGCGCTGAAACCTTGTTGCCATTCTAGAGGCCACACGCCGGGTCGGAAGTGCCGTTCTTGGTACCTCATCGCTCAGGCTGACCTTTGGAGATCACGCGGAAGGAAAAACCTTTAACCGCTAAGATCGCTAAGGATTCGCAAAGGACGCAAAGAGGCCCGGGAGAACTCTTTGCGATCTTCGCGAGACCTTTGCGACCTTCGCGGTTAAAGGCTTTTGCTCAAAGCCCGGAACCCAGCCCACCAAGCATGCGTATTACTGAGGGAGCACGCTTGCTCTGGGGAATTTCTCTGTGCAGAACCTGTCCGCGATCGCCAGAATCTCCTTGTTCTTCGTCCTACTGATGGCCTGTGGCACGCATTCCAACGCGCAATCTAGTTCTACGAGCCCAGCCGTTTCGTCCCTGGATAACATTCAAAATCAGGCCGACCTCGATAAAGCGATCGGAGCGCTCGATTCCGCCTTGTTCGATGCCTACAACCGCTGCGATCTGGAGAAGTTCAGCACCTTCTTCGCCGATGAAGTCGAGTTCTACCACGACCAGGGCGGCGTCACGCTCGGCAAGGACAAACTGACGCAGAGCATCAAGGACAACATTTGTGGCGGCGATGTGCGCCGTGAATTAGTGCCGGGAACGCTGCAGGCACACTACATGAAGGGCTATGGCGCGGTGGAGATCGGCGTGCATCGCTTCTACCATCCAAAGTCGAACACCCCGCCAGGCGAAGGCCGCTTCATTCATCTCTGGCAGTACAAAGACGGCGCCTGGAAAATTACCCGAGCAATCAGCTACGACCATCACGCCGCCCAAACAAAATAGATAGACATGCCGAGAGTCGCTAGCGGGAGGGCGCTTCGCCTCGGGCGCAAGCGGCGGCGCGCTCCTGGAGCAAGTCTCGCTCCCGCACATTGCGGGTAAGCGAGGCAGCGCGCTCGAATTCCTTTCCGGCTTCCTGCAAACGTCCGAGTTTCTTCAGAAGGTTACCCCGCACGCTGGGGAGCAGGTGATAGTCCCTGAGCGCAGGCTCGTTCTTTAGTTGATCTACGACTGCAAGCGCGACTGCCGGGCCTGAAGCCATCGAAATCGCGACGGCGCGATTCAATTCCACAATCGGTGACGGTGACACCCGCGCCAGTTCTCCGTAAAGCTCCACGATTCGCGCCCAGTCGGTTTGATCGGCGATGCGAGCCCGCGCATGGCAAGCCGCGATCGCGGCCTGCAGGGTGTAGACGCCGCGCGTGCCGCCCAATTGCTCGGCACGCCTGAGCGATGCCAGCCCACGACCAATCAGCAATTGGTCCCAGTGCGCGCGATTCTGGTCGAGCAACAGTACCGGCTCGCCGGTCGGACTGACGCGGGCCCGCACCCGTGAAGCCTGGATTTCCATCAGCGCCACCAGGCCGTGGACCTCGGGCTCCTGAGGCATCAGTTCGGCAAGAATACGTCCGAGACGCAACGCGTCATCGCACAGAGCAGGCCGCATCCAGTCGTCACCTGCCGTTGCCGAGTATCCTTCGTTGAAAACCAGGTAGATGACTTCCAGGACAGAAGCCAGCCGCGCCGCCAATTCGGCCGCGCGCGGGGTTTCAAATGGGACTTTCTTTTCGGCGAGAGTACGCTTGGCGCGCACGATGCGCTGGGCAATGGTCGGCTCGGACACGAGGAAGGCGCGGGCTATTTCATCCGTCGTCAAACCTCCCAGCAACCGCAGCGTGAGAGCGACACGCCCCTCGGTCGAGAGCACTGGGTGGCAGGTCATGAAAACCAACCGCAGCAGGTCGTCATCGGTATCGGGCTGGGTGGCGATGCGTGCACCCGATCCGGCATCGAGTGTTGCGTCGAGCGCTGCTTCGAGATCCGGCACTTCCATCTCGCGCACCGCGACCTCACGCCCTAGTTCTTCATGCTTCCGGTCGAGCATGCTGCGGCGCCGGAGTTGATCGATGGCGCGGTGCTTCGCGGTCGACATCAACCAGGCGCCAGGGTTCTCGGGCACGCCGGAGTTCGGCCACTCCTCGAGCGCGACCAGCAGCGCTTCCTGCGCCAGGTCTTCAGCCACACCAACATCGCGCACAATGCGCGTCAGCCCGGCGATGAGCTTGGCAGATTCAATCCGCCACACCGCGTCGATGGCACCATGAATGTCGGTGGGAGGCACAGTCAATGATCACAACATTTTCGGGGGAAGAGCGCAAGTTTGGGACGGAGCGCGAGCGGAATGCTCTTAACCGCAAAGGACGCTAAGGCTGCGCGAACGCGAAGAAGAGCGATGCAGTTTTTGAGAAGTGGCCGGCGGCTTGCGAACTTCGTTGCGTCCTTTGCGTGTCTCTGGCGAGCTTTGCGGTTAAAAGCTTTTAGGTGCTATTGACTCTTCCCCGCTTCCCAGTACTTGTTAAATCCCTCATACTCCGCCGGCAAATTCGCGAGAATGGTGCGGCGCAGTTCCAGGATGTCGACTTCCCCCTGCTTCTGATACAGCACTTTGCCGCCGGGAGCGATCAGCACGGTGTAGGGCACCGCCGACTGCCACGCCGGATCGAACGCGGCCTGCATCGCAGCCGTGTCATCGGAAGCAAAAAGCAGGTTGCGGCTGGTGGCATGCATCTTGTCGAGCATCCGCTGCACGCTGGGCCTCTCGTCCGGCAGATTCGCCGCGACCGTTACCAGTTCCAGATCGCGTACGGAATACATCCGGAACGTATCTTGCATGTCCGGAAACTCGTGGATGCAGGAGCCACACCAGGTCGCCCAGAAGCTTACCAGCAAGGTTTTATCAGAAGCATTCGCCCGCAGCTTCTTCAATTCGTCAGCGGACGCCATCTCCAGACGTACCGGCTGCGCTTCAATCTTCCTTAGCGCTTCGTCACGCGCCACCTGCTTCTCTTTCCATTTCGTCGAGCACCCAAAAACGCCCATGTGCTGCACCGTCGGCTCGCGATGAGCGAGCAGCGCATCGATCGCGTCGCGCGCCTCGCGCGACTTGACCTGTTCGACGCGGTAGCTATTGTCCATGCGCCCTTCATAACGCAACCGACGCTCGCGGTCGAAGACGAATACGTGCGGCGTGGCCTGCGGCCCGTAAGCGCGAGTCACCAACTGCGTCTCGCCGTCGTACAGGTACGGATACGTCAAGTGCTTAAACTGCGCGCGGATCTTCATCTCCTCGAGACTGTCACTCGTATCCGAGGAGTCGAGTTCGTCGATGCGAATCGCGCTGGGGTCGTTCGGTTCGATGGCCACTATGGCAACGCCGCGATCTTTGTAATCGGCTGTGAGTTGCCCAATGCGCTGTTCGTACATCTGCGCAATCGGACAATGATTGCAGGTGAAAACTACGACCAGAACGGGGCTTGCGTCATAATCTGCAAGCGTGTGAGTCTTCCCGTCGACGCCCGGCAGTTCAAAGTTGGGCGCGTGCGAACCGAGCGCGAGGATGGGATGCGCGTCGTCGGCCCCGGCCAAGCCAGCCAAACTCAGCAACAACAGCACACTTCTCAAGGTCTTTGCGACTGATCTTGCTGCGACTCGATTCATTCCTGTTCCAAGCTCCTAGCCCGCCAATTTGCGTGCGTACTCGACTTCCTGGCGCAAATCATCTTCAACCCGACCTTCCTTTTCGTACTCCACCGCAACGAGCCCGGCAAATTTTTGCCGCCGCAGTTCCGCCATGACCTCTGGGATTTTAGCGATTCCCGTGCCTAGCAGCACATTGACCTCTCCATCTCGGGCTTGAATGTCCTTGAGATGGACAAGCTTCAATCGCGAGCCCAATTTCCGGACGGCATCCACCGGATCGTAGCCGCACGACGTGAACTGTCCGACGTCAGCCGTCGATCCGACGGTGGAAGACAAGCTCGCCAACGCCTTTAAGACGTCGTCAGGACTTTCATACGGGAACTTCTGGCCGGGGAAGTAGTGATTGTGAATGCCGAAAGTCAGCCCTTCCTTGGTGCAGCGCTGATCGATTTCGCCAAGAATCGAGCCAGTGGCATCGCCAGTAATGTTGCGCGCCCCGATCGCCTTCGCGAAGCCAATGGCATTGTCGAGATCCTGACGGTCTTTGATGGTCGCCGTGTAGTACGAAACGCAGTGGATGCTGGCGCGGTCGAGTTTTTCTTTCGTCGAGCGGAAGAGGCTCTCTTCGGGCTTGCTGAACAGCATGAACTCGCCACGGGACATCTCGATCTGCGCAACACGCAGCGCCTTCAGTTGCACGATCATGTCGTCGATCGAGAGGTTGTGGTAGCTATAGGTGCCGACTCCGATGTTCAGCCTAGTTTGTGCTTCGAGCGGCAACGCGGCCAGAGCCGCGCTCGCGGCCAGAGTTTTCGTGAATGACCTTCGGGTAATCATTCCTGATCTAACGTTATCGACGCACAGCGCCTAAAGGCGCATCAAGGTAGATGCCTTTTCGGCGCGCCTGCAGGCGCGCCCTGATACGAACTACGAGACTCATTGTCTTCGTACTCTCACGCGTAGACGGACACGAACCCCCAGGGCCGCCGCACGTTATGGCTAAGGCAACGGCCGCGGGGTCGCATCCCCGTCCACCAGTCCCAGCGCCCACTTGATGCCTTCCACGTACATCTGCTGAAACTTCGGATCATCCCAATTCTCTTTCACGTGTCCCAGGTTCGAGTAGAACACTCGCCCCTTGCCATACTTCCGCACCCAGGTCACTGCAAAGTCCCGGTCGGTGCGATGAACCTTGGGATTCGCCAAGTCCAGTTTCGCCGGATCCAGACGCATCAGCACGCGAACCCGGTCACGCGAATAATCCTTCAACTGGTAGATTTCGTCATTCAGCACAAACGACCGCGGCCACTGCTGCATGCCCGGGAAAGCCGGATCTTCCACCAGGATCGGCGCGTGAAATGTCCCCCAGGGATGCTCGTCGAAATAACCGCCGATCATCTCTCCGTACGCGGGCCATTCGGTGAACGTAATGGTGGCGCTGTGCACGCCGATGAACCCTTTGCCGTCGTCGTGAATGAAAGAGAGCAGATCAGCCCTCTGCGACGCCTCCATGGGAAGTTCTCCGCCCGTGTAAAACAGGACCGCATCGAAGTCATTCAGATTTTTGGCGTTGTACTCGAGCTTCTTCTTGGTAAGCACTTCCGTGTCGGTGCGAATCGTCGTGTCCCACAGGCCTGTCTTGTTGCCAAGTTGTTCGATGGTCGCCATGGCATGAGAAACGGCCTCATGACGGTAGCCCTTCTCTTCCCCAAGCACGAGGAGATGTTTCTTGGACGCAGCAGACTGCGCTGATGCAAGTGCTGAAAGGGCTGCCAACAAGAACGCTAAGCTGCGAATGAACCTCATGAAAGGCGTACGCTCCCGCGGTGGAGATTGCTTGATTCATACTATCGCACGAGAACCTGGTGGTCAGGATAGAGAAGCCTAACCAGCACGACAATACAAAACGATAAGACAGCATCCGCACGAGCGAGTACTGTATGACGATAAGCAGAGGAGAATCACTTTGTACTCGATGCAAGCGATCGGATACGTCAGAAGTCCGTACAAGGAACCCAAGGACGTTCCAAAAGGGCTGGGAGCAAAACACGAAGCCGAAGGCGAACTCGAAATTCTCCTCGATTACGCGGCCGGCCTTACCGACATCGAAGGCTTCTCGCATCTTTACGTGCTGTGGCTCTTTGACCGCTCGCAGGGCTTTGACTTGACAGCCAGTCCGCCGAGCGACAACCGCATCCACGGCGTGTTCGCCACCCGCTCGCCGCGGCGGCCGAATGCGATCGGCTTGACCGTGGTCGAACTCCTTGCTCGGGACGGTCCGCGCTTGCGCGTGCGCGGAATCGACATGCTCGAGGGCACGCCGATCCTCGACATCAAGCCCTACCTGTCCTCGATCCCTCTGGAAAAACTGCGCCGGGGTTGGCTGGCAGAAGCGGAGACGAGGAGCGGTGACTAGGCGTTAGGCGCCAGATTTGACGGCCTAGTCGTGGCAGGGTGTCGCGGCGACCAGCTTTTGGATTTTTGTCGCCGGCTCCGTGCCTTGACGACTCAGTTTTGGGAGAGCACAATGCGCCTGCGCTCGCTCAGCGGCCCTTTCCGATTCCCACAACTCGCTGCACTCAGGAGCAGACATCATGCCCGTTCAGCAGGGAGACCTCGGCCTTCTTCAGCATCCCGTCGCCCAAGAACTGCTTGCCTCGAAGATCCCCGCTCGGCTAGCTTACATCTCGACCGACGGCACTCCGCGCGTCGTGCCCATCTGGTTTCACTGGGACGGTCGCGAACTGGTCATGGGCACTCCGCCCAAAGCCCCGAAGCTGAAGGCGCTCGCCAAGAATCCCAAGGTGGCGATCACCATCGATGATGAACATTTCCCGCACAAGGTGTTATTGATCCGTGGCAGCGCGCGGCTCGAGCCAGTCGACGGCATTGTCCCCGAATACGCAGCGGCGGCGGAACGCTACTTCGGCAAGGAGCAAGGCCAAGCCTGGCTCAAACAACTGCAGGGGATGGTGCCTTCAATGATGAAAATTTGCATTACTCCAGAATGGGTCGGCTTGCTCGACTTCAAAACACGCTTCCCTAGTGCGCTGGCCGGATGAAGTAGCGTTGGACTCACCACTACCGGAAGACCCTTCAGAACTGCATCTCACAGTCCCGCACGGAGTCTACCTGCCCGTTGAAGAAGAAAGGACCATCCTGCGCCATGGTGTCGTACTTGCCGGACGAGTCCTTGCGGCCCGCATACATCACCACCCACCGGCCTTGTACAAATGCCGTCTCCGGATGAGTTGGCTTCTTGCCGATGTCCCACAAGAAGTGGACTGCGTACCAGCCCTCCTTCGGCGCTGCAAATTGGTAGTAACCGTCGGCATCGGTCGAGGCGGTGTTGAGGTCGTGCATGCAGTGCTCGAGTTTCTTTTCGGCGCGCCACCCCGCTTTTCGTGCGGAAAAGAGCTTGGCGCACTTCTCGTCATCGAGGAGTTGCAGGAACACCGCCGCGTCCCGTATAGGCTTTCCGTTTTCCTGCAATGTGCCCCGGATGACCTTGGGCGAGCTTTGCGCCTGCAGCAGGAGAGTCACGCACGACAGTAAAAGGAAGCTGGCACCTCTGCGAACTGTTGACATACTTTCCTCCGTTCGCCCGGCACCTTGTCGCAACTCGAAGAGTTGGTCAATGCATCGTCAGTCAGCAATCGGTCGCCAGATAAACAAATGAAAAGGCAGCGGTTGGAGAGCTGAATCATTTACGTTCCGCTCCTCTATGCAAAAAAATCCACGGAGAAATGAAGTTTCTCCGTGGATCTAGTCACAACTCGCAAGTCCGCGAGACGTTTCCCCTACGCAGTCTTCCGCTTCTGCACTTCCGCTTGCAACTCAGCAAATCCCGCAGCGGCTTCCTGCACTTCCGGAGTGAAGTCTGCCATTTCCTGGACCTGGCGGATCTCGATGGTCTCGTTTTCCGAACCCGGACACCGCTGCGCCCAGTCGATCGCTTCCTGCCTCGAGTTCACCTGGATTATCCAGAACCCGCCCACCACTTCCTTCGCTTCTGCAAAGGGTCCATCGGTGACTTTAGGGGTGCCGCCGGCAAACGAAACTCGTGCGCCTGCAGAGGGCGGATGCAGCCCTTCCAGCGAGAGCAGCACGCCCGCCTTCTGCAGTTCCTCGTTGTACTTCATCATGGCGGCGACCGCTTTGGCGTCGGGCATGGTGCCCGGCTTGGCCTGCTCGTAGCCTTTGGGAATCATCAGCATCATGAATCGCATGATTTCGCTCCTTTCCAACCTGTTTCGACGAGTGGCTTGTTTCCGGGATTCTAGCCCTCGTGGCCGTCGTACACCTGTCGGATTTCGCATTCGCCATCGCCTGCCAAGTTCATGAAGTCTTTTACATGCTCGATCATTTCTGCTTTGGAGTTCGCCTGCATCACAGCAAAGCCGCCGACGATCTCTTTCGCCTCGGTGAAAGGTCCGTCAGTCACGGTGAACTTGCCGTTGGAGAGCCGCAGTTTGGCGCCGAGCGCGCTGGGCAGGCAACCTTCGGTTGCCAGCACCACGCCGGACTTCAGCATTTTCTCCACGTACTTGCCCATCTCCTCCATCTCTTTCTGAGTGGGAGGAACACCTTCCGGCTTGTTTGACTTGTAGATGGATATGAATTTCATGATCTTCTCCTGTTTTCAAATTAAATTCGTTGAAGGTTGATCAGCACTCATCGTGCCGAGCTTCCCTTCTAATATCACGACGAATGAACCATGTTGCTCTCGACATCCGTCGTAACTTTTTTTGTTGGTACGACACTCAACGGGCGGTCGTGTTCTGTCGCGGACGCACACTTCCCGCACAAGACACAGAGACAGACCGATGGTGCCGAGGTCCCGGAGGAACATGGCATCGCGTCCACCAAGACGCGGCCACCCACCACTGTTAGCTGCGTACTCATCATCATGCCTGCTTCTTCGACGTTTGCTCGCGGATCCGGGCTTCCTGCTCGCGAAGTTCAGGAGTCAGGTTTTCACCGAAATCCTCGGCTTCGAATACTCGGCGGATTTCGACTTCAGTACCACCATCGAAGGGTGCGCGCTTCAACCACTCCACGGCTTCATCCATAGAGCGCACCTGCCACAGCCAAAAGCCAGCGATCAGTTCTTTGGTCTCTGCGAATGGGCCGTCAATGATGGTCCGCTTCTCGCCCGAGAACTTAACTCGCTTCCCCTTGGAACTCGCTTGCAGCCCTTCTCCCGCCAGCATGACGCCCGCCTTCACCAGCTCTTCGTTGTACTTGCCCATTTGCCCGAGAAGGTCTTTGCTGGGCAGGATGCCGGCTTCCGAATTCTTGTCAGCCTTCACAATCACCATCACTCGCATCGTCTATCTCCTTGATTTTGTGTCAGAAGCCAGAATCGCGATCGTCAATCACCGTCCGCCAAATCCGCCCTCTATGGTGACGACGAACGGGCCCCCTGGAAATCGACACGATCCCTGATTTTTGTTTTTAAGGCGAAGACCTTAGCCGCCGGCGATGGCTCCCAGAACGATCAGTGGCTCTTTTCCGGAAACGATAGCGTCCGGAAGTAGCGTGTCGGGCGGATCGTGCGACATATCCTGCTCACAAGCGAAGAACCGCAGGAACGGGCGCCGCTGCTGTGTGACGTGATCGCGGATCGTGCCACGCAGCATCGGATACCTAGCCTCCAGCGCATCCAGCACCGCGCCCAAGGTGACCGGAGCTGCCACCTCGAGCTTTGCTTCATTTTCAACATGCGCCAGCGCGCGCAAGTGCGGGGGAAGGACTACGCGAATCATGGCAGGGTTTGCACCTCAACCGACAATACAGCTGGCAGATCGCGCACGATGGGATTCCAGCTGTCGCCAGCGTCGGCCGAAGCATAGACCTGACCACCCGTCGTCCCGAAGTAGACTCCGCACTTATCGAGAGAGTCCACGGCCATCGCGTCCCGCAACACATTCACGTAACAGTCGCTTTGGGGCAGGCCTTTGGTCAGAGCTTCCCACTCGTTGCCGCCCGTCTTGCTGCGGAACACGCGCAGCTTGGCGTCGTGCACATAGTGTTCGGAATCGCTCTTGATGGGAACCACGTAAATGGTTTCCGGTTCGTGAGAATGGACGTCGATCACAAATCCAAAATCGGTAGGCAGATTGCCGCTGACCTCGCGCCAGTTGTCGCCCGCATCGTCACTGCGCATGACGTCCCAATGCTTCTGCATGAAAAGGACGCCCGGCCGATTCGGATTCATCGCAATGTGGTGAACACAATGCCCAATCTCGGCCGCCGGATCGGGAATGTACTGCGACCGCAGCCCACGATTGATCGGCTTCCACGACCTCCCGCCATCGTCGGTGCGGAACGCGCCCGCCGCCGAGATTGCGATATAGATCCGGTCAGGATCTTTCGGATCAAGGATGATAGTGTGCAGGCACATGCCACCCGCGCCCGGCTGCCACTTGGGCCCGGTGCCGTGTCCGCGCAAGCCGGAAAGTTCCTTCCAGTTCTCTCCTCCATCGGTCGTCTTGAAGATGGCCGCGTCTTCCACACCGGCGTATACGGTGTCAGCATCGGAAAGCGACGGCTCCAGGTGCCACACCCGTTTGAACTCCCACGGATGCTGGGTGCCGTCATACCACTGGTGGGTGGTGAGAGGTTTGCCGGTATCCGAGGATGCATCGTACGCAAACTTGTTGCTGTCGCCCTTCGGCATGCCGCCGGGGGCGGGCGCTTCGCCCTTGGGAGTGCCTGGCTGGTGCCATGTTTTGCCGGCGTCGTCAGAGCGCTGAATGATCTGGCCGAACCATCCGCTGGTCTGCGAAACGTAAAGACGATTCGGATCCACGGGCGATCCCTTCATGTGGTAGATCTCCCAGCCCGCGAAGTGCGGCCCGCTGACATCCCACTTCTCGCGTTTTCCATCGGAAGACAGTATGAATGCGCCTTTGCGTGTACCGACCAGAACTCTCACTTTGCTCATGTCGTGCTCCTCGTAAGATTTTGACAAAAGGGTGAAGCTTCAGCCCTTGAAGTTTGTTTTTCCCGCGCCACGCCCCAGATTCCGCGCGACCTCGCTATCAAATCGCGGGACAAGTGGCGTCGAATCCCGTTCCCGCCATCGACGCTCAGCTTCCGCGAGAATCTCCTCACGATTTTTTTCCATCTTCAAAATAACTGAGCACGACGCGTCTCCCTGCTCATGGCGCGCTCCCCAGATCAGCAGATCCAGCAGAATGGGCGCCAGGTCAATTCCCTTCCGCGTCAGCCGGTAGTTGATCCGGCGGCCGTCCGACTCTTCCGGCTCGCTCGTGAGAATGCCAGATTGTTCAAGCTTATGCAGCCGGTCGGCAAGAATGTTTGACGCAATTCCTTCCCCGGATTCCTGGAACTGCTTGAACGTACGGTAGCCTCGAACCATCAGGTCGCGCACGATCAACAGCGACCAGCGATCTCCAAACACTTCGAGGCACATGTTGACCGGGCATCCCGAACGACGCTTGGTTTTGATCCTGCCAGCCACAAGCCGCAGACTATCAATATCGCTTGCATAGTGCAAGTGATATTGGCTACGCTCTCGCTACGTGATTTTCCTTACACCTTGGACGCGCCTTTCCCGGTTTAGTGAGTGTTCGATGGAAAGGATTTGGCGCTCAGGGTTTGCACAACGCGGCACACCGTCGCCGCACCACTTCGGGTACAACCTTTGTAAAGCTCAGGCGGTCTAAAGTCCGGTATATTTGAAAAAACTTCGTCAGCAACTTCACTACTCAGGAGAAGAGCAGAAATGGCTTCTTTCAAAAATCAGTTCGTGCGCGCTCTCGCCGCAGGAATGCTAGCGCTGGTGTTCATGATTCCGCAGGATGCGCTGGCCCAGAACCACGTCGTGAGTCCTTCCGAACTGCAGAGTGCTGCAGTGGCTTCGACCGAAGCACGCCAGCACAATCTAGACACGCTGCAACAGTTCGTGTCTACGCCCATGGCTGAGAAAGCTCTGAAATCCGCCCACATGGATGCGCAGCAGGTGAAAAACGCAGTCGCGCAACTGGACGATCAGGAACTGGCCCAGCTCGCCTCGCGCGCCAATAAAGCACAGTCAGATCTTGCCGCCGGGAGCCTGAGCGATCGCGACCTGATCATCATTCTCGTGTGCATTGCAGCGCTGATCCTGATCATTGTCGCGGTTCGCTGAGCAGATCGAGGCTCCGTGCGCCCGAAGATCGTCAACATCCTACTGGTTGTGGCGGGCGTTAGTGCGCTAGCAATCGCCGGGGAAAGTTCCGGCGTCTGGCTGGATGTGCCCTTCGTGAAGCAGGAAAAGAACGGCTGCGGCGCTGCCAGCATTGCGATGGTCATGCAGTTCTGGCAGCGCCAGCAGGGACTCGCGCCTACTGCGGTCCCCGATGCGCCCGAGATCCATTTATCTCTCTATTCTTCGAAAGCACATGGCATCTACGCCTCCGACCTGGAACGTTACTTTGAACAGCATGGCTACCGCGCTTTTGCATTCGAAGGGCGAGTGCAAGATCTACAAGATCATCTTGCAAAGGGTCGTCCACTGATTGTGGCCTTGCAACCAGCAGCCAAAACTCCCTTACACTATGTGGTGGTAGCCGGGTTTGATCCAGCGAAGAACGTGGTGCTCGTGAACGATCCGGCCGAGCGCAAGCTACTGCAGCGCGACCTTTCGACCTTCAAAAAAGAATGGAAAGGCGCAGGCAATTGGACCTTGCTGGCAGTGCCTCAAGCCGAGCGCGCATCTTCCCAGCGCTAGATCGCCGGGCACTATCGAGCGAATTGCACGCGAGCGTGCCATCACGCGCACGAATCGCTGCGGCCTTCTTTCTTTGTCTAACTGTTCCATTGTGTTGGACTCAGTCAGCTGCCTTACAGCCAGTAGATCCGCAGCAATCGCAGCATCTGCAGCAACTCGCCGTTGATCAGCGCTGGCCAGAAATCATCCGCGAAATCGAGCCGATCCCCGATAAGTCGGCTGACCTCGAATACACGTACGGAACCGCTCTGGCTCAGGTCGGTCGCCTCGACGAGGCCCGCTCCCAATTCCTTGCTGGAAAGAGGCTCGCTCCTCATGACAAGCGATTTCCCATCGAGTTGGCAGGCATCGCGTTCAAGCAAAAGCATCCCGCGAACGCCAGCCGCTATCTGCGCCTCGCGCTTCGAATCGATCCGGCGGACTCCTACGCGAACGATTTCCTCGGCACCATCTACTTTATTCAAGGCAATCTGGAAGCTGCGGTCAAATACTGGAACCGGGTCGGCAAGCCGTACGTTGAAAATGTCCAGCCCGGACAAGCCCTGCGCACGCGTCCAGCGTTGGTCGATCGCGCGATGGCTTTCTCTCCCACAGCCAAGCTACACCTGGCCGATCTCCAAACGTCACAAGTCCGGCTGGAAGGCTTGGGCGTCTTCCCTGCGCCGCGCATTCAGCTGGCGGCGCATCCGGATAACAAATTCGACGCCATCCTCAATCTTCAGGAACGCCACGGCTTCGGTGACAGCATCTGGCAAGGACTGCTGTCGACCTTCAGCGGCGTCGCTTACCAGACGATCTATCCCGAGTACTTCAACATGGGCGGGGCGGCGATCAACGTCACATCACTCGTGCGCTGGGACGCGCAGAAGCGTCGGCTCTCCGCCGAAGTCTCCGCCCCACTACGCGCGAATCCCCGCCGGCGCTATCGCTTCGGACTCGACCTCCGCAACGAGAACTGGGACATCAGGGAATCGTTCACCGGCCCATCGCCGTCGTTGGGGTCGCTGAACATGCGCCGTGAAGTATTCGGCGGCGGGATCGATTCCTTCAACAGCGGCCGCTGGGGATGGTCGGCGGGAGCGGAGTTCTCTCACCGCGACTATCGCAACGTGACGCCTGGCTCGTCGCTCACGCCACCCCTGTTGCTGGAAGGCGGACAACTCAAGCAAATCACGCGTATTCACTACCGTGCACTTGATGCACCCGAACGTCGCTTGAGGGTCACTAACGAAGCAATGTCGCAGATCGCACGCATCTGGTCACAACCCGCGCACGCCTTCGCCAAACTGGAAGGGGCAGCCCAAACACACTGGCTCCCCCAGATGCAGGGCGACGACTACGAAACGACAATCGATATTCGCGGTGGCGGCACAACTGGGCAGCCACCGTTCGACGAACTGTTCGAACTCGGCATGGAGCGTGACAACGATCTGTGGCTGCGTGGCCATGTCGGCACGCGCGATGGCCGCAAAGGCAGCGCGCCTCTCGGCACACACTACTTCCTGGTCAACAGCTCGCTCGACAAAAACATCTACGGAAACGGCCTGCTTAGTTTGAAAATCGGCCCTTTCCTCGACACTGGCAAAATCGAGGGTGCCACCGGAAATCTCGGCTCCCGAAATTGGCAATGGGACACTGGCGCGCAAGCCCAGTTGCGCGTACTCGGTGTAGGCGTGACGTTCGTGTACGGAAAAGATCTGCGCACGGGAAACAACGCGTTTTACTTCACCGCAGGGAAGCGAGAGAGAAGTGGAGCGTTGTAGATCTGGGTCGTACACTCCTGTCCGACAAAGCAATGGAGAGAGCACAATCTTCAAGACGCTGAAGCGCAACGGCGCTGCCCAGACCGACAAAACGGTCCGCCCCACACGATTTTGCAGATGATCCGTCTCACACGGGAATATCGCCATTCTGCCGCAGCCAGTAAAATCTGTATCCATGCCTCATATCATCCTGCTCGGCGACTCGATCTTCGACAATGCCAGCTACACGCGCGGCGGACCTGACGTCATCGCCCAGGTCCGCCAACTGCTCCCGCAAGGATGGAAGGCTTCCTTGCTGGCAGTCGATGGTTCGGTCACGCTGAATGTTCCCGCGCAACTGGAGCCCCTGCCGCAGGATGCCTCGCATCTTGTCCTCAGCGTGGGTGGCAACGATGCGCTCATGAAATCCGAAATCCTTAACACGCCAGTTCGCTCCACCGCAGAAGCCCTGGCGTTGTTGGCAGACGTGGCTGGCCGTTTCGAGGAAAACTACCGCGAAGCCGTCCATGCGTGCCTGCAGCCAAATCTTCCGCTGGGACTGTGCACGATTTACAACGGACGTTTCGACGATGTTAAATTTCAGCGCGCCGTGACGACTGCCTTGAAGATCTTCAACGACGCAATTCTCAGGGTAGCCTTCGAACTAGGGCTCCCCGTGATCGACCTGCGATTCATATGCACCTCCGTCCCCGATTACGCGAACCCGATCGAGCCCTCTTCCGTCGGAGGAGCCAAGATCGCTCGCGCCATACTTAATCTGGCGTCTCCACCCTCGGGCCAAACTTCCAGAACCGAAGTGTTCATCGCGTAACGGACGTACTTGAGCAATTCCCGCGGCCGGCGCGCTTTCCCAGGGAATGGATCTCATGTAAATGGCGCGCCCACCGCCAGATACGAGGGGCGGCCAGGTAACCTCGGAGTGGGTGACCGAGGTGTATTGCAAGTCCGAAACTCTCGGGCTATTTTCTCAGGTCAGCATGAACCTCAAACCCCTCGACCGCACCGCCAAGCCTCAACGTCCAAATCTGTTGGTCCCCAACAACGTCAGCCGCAGCCAACTGGGCAAACGGCGTAGCAGCCGCATGGCCTTGAACGCAGCGGTGGGATTGTCGGGACAAGACCGTCAGAAAAATGCATTCAATTTGCCGGCACGCGCCACGAATCTAAATCGGCATGGCGCCGCCGTTGCCCTGCATCGCGAACTCCAGGTGGGATCCACGGTGATCGTGCAGAACAAGCGAGGCACCGAAATCGCCGCCCGCGTCGTGGCGCAGCTCGCTGCTTTGCAGGGAGTTCCCACGTACGCCATCGAGTTTCTGGATAAGGACGAAAAGGGCAAGGCGTTCTGGGGAATTACGTTCCCTACCAATTCCTAGAGAACAAACTGCGGTATGCGGATGCGAGACATCCGCCCGAAAGCCACGCCTGGCAACCGTTTTTGCCGAAAAGCCTTGCCGAAGACGCGGCATCGCATCCATAATCTCTCGTTCGCCCGGCGCCATTTTGTGTCGATGACTTCCGAAAAGCTGAGAGTTGCTGCCCGCACCCTGTACGAAGAGGTCGCCGAGTTCCGCTTTCGCTACCCCTTAACGGTTGTGGCCGAAGCCGGGCCCAAAGACTCCCTGCACTATTACATGCATAAGTACCGCAAGCAGCCGCCCTATCGCACCATGACGCATTTCGACGCGAATGGCATTCCGCGGGTGTGGAATCGGCTCACTGGAGTCGTCTACCGACCGGGCTATATCGCGATGTACGCGATTGGTAACTTGAGCCACTACCTCCGGCAAAACAATCCCGAGTTCTTGGATAAGTTCCTGAAGCAGATTGATTGGCTCGAGCACCACGCAGTGATTCGCGACGACGGCGCAGCGGTCTGGCCGCACAACTTCAATCTGCGCGATGGGGCAGTGCATCACAAGGCACCCTGGTTGTCGGCCAACGTGCAAGGTCTGATTATCAGTGCGCTGGTACGCGGGTGGCGCGTGACCCGGCGCCCTGAATTACTGGAACTGCTCCGCCGCACCTCGAAAGTCTTCGAACTCGACGAGCGCGAGGGCGGCGTGCGGGCATGCGGAGAAGGTCACGTCGTATACACCGAAGCGCCGGGTCTGCCCACACCAGGCATCATGGATGGCTTTATGAGATCGTTAGTTGGCCTCTACGACCTCTACGTCGAGACCGAGGATCCCCGCGTGCATCAGTTGTTCCTGGAGGGCGTTGCTGGCCTGCAGCATTTCCTTCCCACTTGGGACTATCGCGGAAAATGGTCGTGGTACTCGAACCGCGAGTATCTCTGTCCGCCGTCGTATCACTGGCTGAATTTTCTCCTTCTCGATATTCTCGGGCGGCTCACCGGCATCGCGCGGTTCAGTGAAGTCGCGGCTTCGTGGAATCCCGCACGGCTATCCCTCGCCGATCGGCTGGAAATCTACAGCAAATTTCTCTTAACGAAGAACGCCAGCCGTTGGAGATATCGCACCTGGCGCAACGAAGAAGAATCTGCCACTAGCGTTTCGCTGGTGCCGGTCACGACCGAAGAGCAAGCGTAGTGCCCGGCGGGCCGGGTCACTTCTTCCCTGCTCGAATCGCCTTTCAAGATTAAAAGGGACTTGCGAAAAAAGTCGTGCTTCGGAGACTAGGCCGCGTCTTTGGAGGGGGGAGAGTTTGGTAGTTCCTTGCTCATGCGAATCAGTGTTTTACTCGCCATGAGGCGCACGAAGCGCGCGTGCTCCTTCAAAGCGACTCGCAGCTCAGCCAGAATTTCTTCGGCTTCATCTTCGCGGGCGGTCGCCGCCTTTGCACACAACTTCTTCACACGTTCGTCGATTGCTGACAACTCCACAATCTTTCAACAATAGTTCCTGCTGTAGCCATCGACAATACAGGCTTTTCCGTAACGACCCGCGCTGTCCCGGTTTCATTCGGAACGGGCGAATTCTATGTAATCCCGGCCCGCGTACAAGCGATACTTCCCGTTGGAACCTAGCACCTGCAGGGGCAGCGGACGCTTGATCTCCGTATCCCGAGCCGAATCGGCCTGCAGCAGATCATGCGCTCCCAGGTCCATCACCAAGAACTTGCCCTGCACGAAACCGACTCCGTACGCACCAGGGGCGAGCTTTTTGCCCGCAAAATCGAGCACCACTTCGGAGATGAAGTACGCCTGGTATTTTTGGCGAATGTCGCTGGAATATCCGGAGTTGTCGACCAGGGCTGCGAGAACGAACATCTCATCGGCAAAACGGACGCCGCCGGTGTTTCGCATTTGTGCGGAAGCGACCTGTCCGCGAAAGAAGACCTGGTCCGGGAATATCTTGTTCGTGATGTCGGAAGCCTTGAGTGCTGCTTCACTGCCGGCCGCCGCCACCGAATCCACACCGCATTGCAGCGCGAGCCAAATCGCCATGATACACACAGTCAACGTCCTTACGGATTTCATGAGGGACCTCCCTGCGAGGATGACAGCGAGCACTGTATTGTACGCGTTGAAGACAACGGGCCGGTTGCCATTGAACCCAGTCGCTGCCCGCAGCGGAAGGGCGGCCGACGGTCGTATTTTTACTGAAGAATGCGAAAGCGGAAATTCTATCGAACGATCTTGTGCTACTCAAACTGCTTTCTGAAACTCGCTATTTCCTCGCGCAAGTCGGCCATTTCTTTTTTCAGGGCGGAAACTTCTTCTTCCAGCGAGGCCAGACGCTCGTTGTCGCCAGAACTCTCAGTCCGCGTTTCGACGGCCGCTGCCTGTGGCGCATCCCATTCCGGTTTCTGGCCGCACAGCAGGTGCGCGTAGCGAGCCTCTTTCGTCCCGGGTTGGCGGGGCAGCACTTTGACCAAGGGTTCCTCGCGCGTCATGAGTTTCTGCAACGTGGCCTGCACGTCGGTCAGATCTTCAAAACGCTGCAGGCGCTCCGATCGGCCGCGCAGTTCGCCCGGGGTCTGCGGGCCGCGCAGCATCAGCACGCACATGATGGCGGTCTCGCGACGCGTGAAATTGAAGGCTTCCTGCATGCGGTGCTCGTACTTGGCCACGCGGCTGTCGCCCGCGCTGCTGGCCGTGCCGGTCAGACCTTTTTCATTCAGCGAATGCAGCGCCTGCCGAACAGCCTCTTCATTCAGGCTCATCACGGGATCGCGGTTCGACTTCTGGTTGCACGCGTTGATCAGCGCGTTCAGTGACAGCGGGTAATAATCCGGAGTGGTGATTTCTTTTTCGACCAGGCAGCCGAACACCCTGGCCTCGTGATCCGTGAGCAAAACATTCGTGGCGCGAAATGGCATAGGTGATCGGACTCCGGCGCGGAGTTCAATCCGCGCGTTTCAGAATGAGGGAGAAGAATGCGTGGCTATAGTACTTGGGACGGGCGGGCTATCGCAAAACCCATAGTAATCATTCGAAGGATTCAGAGATGAGGTTCCGGACGTGCCATATCGCTGGAGGTCAGCGAGTGAACTTGCCGTACGCACGCAAGGTGGAGATCTCTTTGCGTAGACGCTCCATCTCGACTTCCTTGCGGCGCAGGACCGTGCGCAGGTCGCCGCTTTCCCCAGCCTTCGGAGGCCGCACCGCGACTGACGCCTTAGGAGCCTCACTGCCCAGCGGGGTCAAAAACTCCAGCCCGAAGCAATACCCGGTGCGATTGCGCACAATCGCCGAGACACGCGTGCGGCCAGGCGTCTGAAACTCCAGGTCCATGTGGTCGCCGGGCTTCAGCGGCACGCCCGCATACAGCGTCATGCCCCCTTCGCTGATCTCAATACCACGACCCTGCACAGCAAGTTTGGAATCCCCGCCCCGAGGCACAACCAGGACGGGCAACTCTACCGGATGGCGCAACCAACGGCGCGTGTTTACAGGGGAGGACATCTTTTCACACCGCCCAAATCGAGGAAGTGATGGTAGTCCGGGTTGGCTGGGGTCACAAGATTACGAAGGTTTCAGCCGGCCATGGTTACTGGTAACCATGCTCTGTCTGGCTGCTTATCTTTGCGGCGACCGATTCTCTACGCCCAGAAGATCTCCGGCATGGCGGTCGGCCCGTCCAGATGCCCCGTCAGGTTATGCTCCAGCCCTTCGCGCGCCGGCCCCACATCTTTGCGCAATCGCTCCATCTCTTGCTCGGAAAAGGGCGCGAAGCTTCGGGCAATCTCCACGTTGTGTTCGAGCATTTCAAGATGCGGCATGCCGACCACCGCCGTCGCCACCTGAAGGCTCATCGAATAGCGCAGGAGCGCATTGATATCGGCTTTGCCTGCGCCCTGCCCCAGCAGGAACTCCTGCCCGGTGATTTTCATGGCGATGACACCGAGATTTTTCTTGTTGGCCGCAGGCAACGCCAGTTCCTCGAACCGCCCGTTGCGCGAGGCATTCAGCGCCATCTGCACGCAATCGAGATCGTGCCGCTCGATCGCCTGCGCCATCACAGTGCCGTCGCTGTGACTGGTCATTCCGATGAAGCGCGCCATCTTCTGCTCTCGCGCTTCCGTGGCAGCCTTGAGGCATCCGTCAGGCGCTTCGATCTTTACGAGATCATCGGCGTGACCCAGGCTGTGCATGTGCACCAGATCCACGTGATCAGTCTGCAGCCGCTTCAGGCTGCCTTCCAGCCGACGTTTGAAGCCGTCGTAGCTGCGATCGGGAATTTTCGTGGCGAGCCAAACGTCCTTGCGCCGCGTGGCCATCGTCTTACCAACGCGCGTCTCGCTCTTGCCATCACCGTAAGCGTAAGCCGTGTCGAGGTAGGTGATACCGAGATCGATGGCGTGATTCAGTGCTGCCTGCGCCTTCTCCTCATCTTCATACATCAGGAAACGGCTGCCGCAGCCAAATGCCAGGATCGATACCTTGGCTCCAGTGCGCCCCAATGTGCGCGTCGGCAGAGAGGACGTAGGAGGTCCAGCCTGCGCCACATCCTTCAGCAACCACACGCCGGCGCCAGTCGCCGCTCCAAGTCCAACTTTTTCAAGGAATTTTCTGCGCGAGAGATCGTTGCTCATGGATCCTCCTCGGAACGCGGCGACGAGATGAGCGCTGTACTTCCTGACTCTACCGCAACTTGCGCGGCGGTGGGAAACTACTCACAGTCTCTTACAGATTCAGGAAACTGCTATTCTTTGATTTCCGCCAAAATTCTTGGGAGGATTCATGCGACGTCGATTTGCCACGCTACTATTGATACTCGCCGCATCCAGCGTGGGCTCATTCTCCGCCGACAAGAAGGAACCGTCGCAGGGACACTACCTTTTCGCCTGGACCGGCGACGCGGATGGCAAGGGCAATGACTTTCTCGCAGTCATCGATGCCGACCCCGCCTCGACTTCCTTCGGGCATCTCGTCACAGCTCTCGCGACCGATCAGCCTACCAAGAGCGTCCACCATACCGAATACTCCATGCCCGCGAGCGGCATGCTGTTCGCCAACGATCACGAAGCGGGGCGCACCTTCATCTTCGATCTCCATGATCCCATTCATCCGCAAGTCGCAGCTTCGTTCACCGACATGGACGGCTACATGCATCCGCATTCTTATCTGCGGATGCCCAATGGACACGTGCTCGCCAGCTTTCAGCATGCCCACCACGCCGTCACTCAAGGCACCGGCGCCAGCGGCGGACTAGTCGAGATCGACGATCACGGCAAACTAGTGCGCTCCACCAGCAGCGCGGACCCCGCATTTCCGAATGCTCTGCTCACTCCGTACAGCCTCGTCGTCCTTCCCGACAAAGATCGCGTCGTCGCCACCGACTCTTCGATGCATCTGGAAAACATCTTCAGTGGCGTGACCTATCAAGTGTGGCGCCTCTCGGATCTCAAACTGCTGAAAACCTCGTACTTCGATGTCGGCGAGAATCGCTATTCCCAGATCGGCCCGCAGGAACCGCGTCTCGGTCCCGACGGATCAGTCTTCGTGCAAACCCTCAGCTGCGGTATCGAGCGCATCACCGACGTCGACACCAACGATCCCAAGGCCAAACTCGTCTATGCGTTCCCCGGCAACTGGTGCGGAGTTCCGACCATCGTCGGACACTTCCTGATCGTAGGCGTGCGCGCCACACACGGGCTGGTTGTGCTCGACATCACCAACGGCGCGAAACCCGTCGAAGTCTCACGATTGAAGTTGACCGACGACTACATTCCTCACTGGACATCTTGGGATGCCAAGACGCAGCGCCTGGCCGTAACGGCGGGCCTCAACACACGCGGCCGTTTGTATCTGGTGAAATTCGATCCCGCTAGCGGAGCCTTAACGATGGACGAGACCTTCCGCGACACAGACGGCAAAGTCGGCTTCAACTTCGAAGACCGCCAATGGCCCCACGGATGGAAGGGAACCGGCTTGCCGCACGGCGTGGTGTTCTCAAGATGAAGAGGACAATCGCCGCTATCCTTCTAACTTTTCTCGCGACGGCTCTCGTTTTTGCCCAGCAGGCTCCGCCAGTAGCCGCCACCGCCCCTCGCTTAGACGAGGGCCAGTACGCGCACGACACCTATTCCAACGAATGCCTGGGATTTTCCTTCCACATGCCGGCTGGATGGCTGGCCAAGAGCCAGGGTATAAACGGCTTGGCGCGCGCCATCCATCAGCCGGGTGGTGGACTCGGCTTGCTGATGATTGAGCAACCCAAGCAGGGCACGTTCGGAAACACGATCACGCTCTACGCGACTGCCACCACTGAACAGAATGCGGACCCCAAGGAATTCGTGACCCATGCCGTTCAGGCACAGCTCAAACACGCGCCCGACAAGAACCAGGTTTTGCGTGATACGAGTGCCGTGGAATATGGCGGGAAGAAATTCTTCCGGTCGGACTACAAGGCCGCCCTTCCCTACGGTCACGACGCCTATCGCTCGTTTGTCTTCACGCGCTTTCGCAATTACTTCCTCGGCGAGATGGTCAATACCGGGTCGCAGGAAGAACTCGATCATGCCGTCGATTCCCTGAAGGGCATCTCATTTCGCGAAGACGTTCCCAACCCATCATGCGCCAAGTGAAATCCGTGCGCCGCAAATCCGCCCCTAAGGACAAAGACGGTCAGGCGAGCATCGAAGCATACCTGGCAAAGGTCCCAAAAGGCAGCCGAGCCGCATTCGACGAGTTGCGCGCCGCCATTCGCTCCGCTGTTCCTCGCGTGGCCGTGGAAACCATCAGTTACCGGATCCCGGCGTTCAAAGTTGACATGGTTCTGGTGTGGTTCGCCGCTTTCGCAAACCACTGCAGCCTGTTTCCCACGGCATCCGTGATCGCAAAATTCAAAGCGGAACTGCGGGACTATTCGACATCGAAAGGCACGCTCCACTTCGCGCTCGACCAGCCAATCCCTGTGGCTCTGGTCAAACGAATTGTGAAAGCGCGTGTTGCGGAAGTTGCAGGCAAGAAGCGCCGGTGACGGCTGGGTACGCCGCCTACTCCTTGCGATACAGATCCGTGCTGACATACTTCAAGCCGGAGTCGATCATCAGCGTCGCTATTCTTGCCGACGGCCCGAGTTCTCTCGCGACGCGGATCGACGCATGCACATTTCCGCCGGAAGATGTGCCGGCGAAGATACCCTCTTCCCGCGCGAGCCGCCGCGCCATGTCCTTCGCATCGGCAGTGTGCACCGCAAGCACTTGATCCGCGAGCTTTGCATCCCAGAGCGGCGGCGCGTAGCCAATTCCGATTCCTTCGATATCGTGCGCGCCCGGCTTCCCGCCACACAGCACCGCGGACTCGCCCGGCTCTACCGCCACGATGCGTACCTTCGGATTATGCCGACGCAGAACCGTCGCGACTCCCCGCAATGACGCTCCCGTGCCGATCGAATGCACAAAAGCATCCACCTCGCCGTCCATCTGCTGCCAGATCTCTTCGCCCAGCGAAGCATAGCCCGCAACGCTGTCAGTATTGTTGAGCTGATCCGTGAAGTAGGTGTTCGGTGCGAGGCTCAGCTTGCGGGCTGTTTCGATCATGTCGAGGAAAAGCTGCTTCGTGAAGCCGCCCCCTTCATAAGGTACAAGCGTCAACCTCGCGCCGTACGCAACCATGTGGTCGAGTTTCTCCTGGCTGAAGGCACGTGCGCTCACGACATGAATCGGATACCCCTTTGCCGCGCACACCAGCGCCAGCGAAGCCCCAGTGCTACCGCCCGTGTATTCGACCACCGTGCCACCCGGCCGCAGCCGCCCGTCAGCCTCGGCTCTCGAAATCACGGCGAGGGCCATTCGGTCTTTCATGCTGCCGGTGGGATTCTCCCATTCCGCTTTGACGAAGATCTGGCCGCAGCCCTCAGGAACAACGCGGTGAAGTTGCACAAGCGAAGTGTTGCCGATGGACTGCAGGATATTGGCGCTCATAGGTGTTCGGAGCGTTTGATTCCGCAAGATTGCTAGCGGTCGCAGGCGGAGGAAAGAAATTACAAACTGAGCTGCTCAAGAAGTTGTAGCCAGATCGGACATGACGAGTTTTCTCAATTGCCGATGGCTGCCACCATGACCTCACAATCCACGCCAAAATCTACTTTCACGCAATTGGTGAAGTAGATGGTTTTCCCATCGGGCGACCAGCGAGGCTCGGTGGCACGGCCCTCGGTATTCGACAAAAGCCGCGCGCCGCTTCCGTCGGCGTTCATGATGTGAATCTGATAATTCGCGCGCCGGTTCGAGGAAAACGCAATCTGTTTCCCGTCCGGCGACCACGCAGGCCATCCATCGAATGCCATGTGGTTGGAGATGTTTCTGGGTTCCGATCCGTCCGCGTTCGCGACAAACACTTCCGAGTTCATATCCCCGATCATCCTTCGGAAGGCGATGCGCTTTCCATCCGGCGACCACGAGGGATAGGTATTCACACCACCAGTGATCAGCGTCTTGATGGTTTTCGCCTGCACGTCAACGCTGTAAATCGACGCGTCATTCTTCTTGGGTGGCTTCAGGTCGTCGTCTGCGCAGTAGATGACTTGCCGGCTGTCGGGCGACCAGGTGGGATGAATCGACTCCGCATTCTCGGGCGACAACCGCTCCAGCCCGCTTCCATCCACGTACATGACGTAGACAACCGAATGCTTGTTCTGATCAGAGACGAAGGCAAATTTGGTTCCGTCCGGAGACCACGAAGGCGTGTCGTGGTTCCACGCATCGTGAGTGATCTGAACGACGTCGGATCCGTCCGGATTCATCGTCAACAACTGGTAGTAGCCCGCAACCTTGCTCTCGAAAACTATTCTTGTTCCGTCGGGCGACGGGAAGGGCTCACCGGTATCCACGTGCGTCAAGTGATAAGCGAGCACGGGCTTCTCCGACTGGGCCAGCGTATGGGTAAACGCGATCGCACAGACCAACACCCCAAGAAACAAGCACCAGCCCCGCTTTCCACTGAGAATCGCCAAGCACACCTCCGAGGATTTCATCGAAGATCCGGTCAGCGATGTCTTGGACGTTTAATGAAAGGAAACGTCTCCGTGAGTCGCAGAGCCAACTAGTTAAGGTCGCCCGTACGTCACGGCTGTGCAACGCCCTCAGCAATAAATATCCGGCTTTTAGTTGAACTCTGCCGAAACGGTCGGATGGCCGCATAGTCAGGCGAGTCGTACCACGCGCGCGCTTTTTCCAGGCTGTCGAAGCCGATGACGACGATATAGCCCTTGGGTGGTTGGCCCTCCAGTGCCACGGTCTTGCCGCCGCGAACGACGTAGTGTCCATTGAAAGACGCCACGATCTGGGGCGCCTTCTCGCCATACTTCTGCAGAGTGCTGGGGTCGGTGACCTCGACTTCCGCGATGACGTAGGCCGGCGCCGTCCTGGGTTGTTGTGCATGCACCAGCCGGGCGCCTGCAACGCCGATCAAGATGCCGGTCATCAAGACCAGCGCGATTCGGTAATTCAGTCTCATGATCATTCTCCCCACACTATTTGCCGCAAGCTCCAACCCATTGCTAGTATCCGTGGCGGCAGGCGTGCGCGTAGGCTAGGCGGAGCACAGAGTCGAGTCAAGAACGCACAATTTCGTAACTTACTACCCACTTGGATACCGGGAGAAAGTCGTATGCGGAAGCTCAAGAGCGAAACGGTCAGCGAGTGCCCTTGCGAATACGCTCTGCGCTACCTCGGTGGGGCGTGGAAGATTCTGATCGTCGCGCACCTGGTTCGAGGCAAGATCCGCCGCCACGCCGAACTCAAGCGATCCCTTCGCGGAATCACGGCCAAGATGCTCACGCAGCAGCTCCGCGAGATGGAGCACGACGGCCTGATCGAACGCACGGTCTACGCAGAAGTTCCACCCAAGGTGGAATACAAGCTGACTCCCCTTGGTGAAACCCTACTGCCGGTCCTCGAAGCCATGTACGCGTGGGGCGCAAAGACTCGTACCGCGCGTGCACAGTTGGGCAATACAG
>Ga0073909_10000048_pt1 | contig 46026 bp, 39 predicted proteins | sample Coa_R1_6_FD_66439 | JGI IMG/M metagenome (GOLD analysis project Ga0073909, IMG submission 66439) | Surface soil microbial communities from Centralia Pennsylvania, which are recovering from an underground coalmine fire. - Coalmine... | ecosystem: Environmental > Terrestrial > Soil > Unclassified... | reverse complement strand
AGCACATGCGGGACGGCTGACTGCATCCCGATCGACACCCGGGTGAAGCCGCCGTCGGCGAGGGCGCGCAGGTCGTCGACAGTGACCGAGTCGGGGTTGGCCTCGGTGGTCACCTCGGCGTCCGCGGCCAGTCCGAACCGGTCCCGTATGCCGTGGAGCACGGCCACCAGGTCACGCGCCGGGAGCAGGGTCGGAGTGCCGCCGCCGAAGAAGACGGTGTCGACCGGGCGGGCCTCGGGCAGCACCTGGCGGGCGAGGTCGAGCTCGGCCAGGGCGGCACCGGCATACGTCTCGACGCTGGCGCCGAGGAGGGTGCGACCCGCAGGGTGCGCGACGGTTGGTGGACCGGCGTTTCCGAGCTCGCGCGCGGTGTAGGTGTTGAAGTCGCAGTAGCCGCAGCGGACGGTGCAGAACGGGACGTGGACGTAGACGCCGAACGGTCGGCCGGCTGCCTGGGTCAGGGCCGCCCTCGGAAGGGTCCCGTCGACCGGCGCAGGGTCACCGTCGGGCAGGGCGCTGGGCACGTCGCCATGGTCGCAGACCACGAGGAGGCGGTCCGTCCCGGTTGCTCCGGCGTGTTCGGGCCGACACGCCGGAACGCCGGAAATCTCGGGAGAAAGTTGCTCGAGAGGGGTTGCCAAGAGCCGTGGCCCGGACTAGAAATGGTCTTACGCAATCACCTCGGTGAGAGCGTCGGTGAAGGGCTTCGGCCCGGAACTGTCGAGGGCCTCGATCAACTCATACTTGATCGAGGCCCTCACCTTTTGCTGCCGACGTGCTGCCCGAACCAGCCCCGCTGCGAAGGGTGACGCGGGCCGAGATCCGTTGGCGCACAGTCGAACTGGTCGCGTTCTCGTCCGGGCAGGCTCGTCCCGGGCAGGGTCGTCCCGGGCAGGCTCAGGTGAGGTCGCGGTCCATCCGGGCAAGCTGGCCGGCGATGAGCGGCGCGAGCGGGGAGGACGGCTGCACAAGGTCGGACTGCGCCTGCCACATCGCGTAGTCCTCACTCCCCCAGCCCGAACGCGTCCAGCGGGACATGAGGTCCAGGTGACCGCTGCGCAGCACGGCCTCGCGCAGGGAGCTGGCGAGCCCGTCCCGGAGGCGAACGACACCGGGTGCCTCTGACCTCGACAGCAGCGGACCCCGATAGCTGGCCAGGGCGCCGGCCACGTCGCCCGCAGCCAGCACCGCCTCGACGGCCAGCCAGTCCGCCGACACCTCCGCGGCCAGCCGGTAGGGGCGCGAGGCGAGCAGGTCGTCCCCGAGGAGGGACCGGAGCCGGTTCAGCTCGGCCCGCAACGTGGAGGACGAGGAGTCCTCCTCATAGAGCAGGACGGCCAGCTCGTCCCCGGACAGCCCGTTGGGCGTCGAGGCGAGGAGGACGAGGAGCTCGCTGTGTCGGGGGCTGAGCCGCATCGACCGGGTCGAGTCGCCGACCGCGAGCAGGGCGTCTGACCGGCCCAGCGCCGACAACCGCACGGCCGGCGTCGAGCCGATCGCTGCGCGCGACGCCTGGCCCTGCCCGCTCAGCCGCTGCCGCCCCAGCTCCGCCTCGGCCATCCGCGCGGCAGCGCGCACCATCGCCATCGTCTGCGGCACGACGATCTGCTGACCACCGGTGATGTCGAGAACTCCGAGCAGTGAGCCGGTGCCGGGGTCGTGGATCGGGGCGGCGGCGCAGTTCCACCGCTGAACGCTGTGCCGGAAGTGCTCGGCGCCGATGACGCTCGCCGGCTGGTCCAGCGCCAGCGCCATGCCGGGCGCGTTGGTGCCGGCAAGCCGCTCGTCCCAGTTGCTGCCCTCGACGAAGCCGATCGACTCCGCCGCCCGCAGCAGGCTGGGGCGGCCGCACACCCAGAGCAGCTGGCCCTCGGCGTCCGACACGGCCATCACGGTGTCGCAGTCGCGAGCGGCCTGCCCGAGGACGTCGTCGAGGAGGGGAAAGACCGACGCAAGCGGATGTGCCTCCCGGTAGTCCCGCAGCTCGGTCTCGGGGAGCGTGATGGGAGCGTCGACCGTCTCGGCCCGGACACCGGCGGCGGCGCTTCGGTACCAGGACTCCACGACTTGGGCCCGCATGGCCGGAGGGGTCACCCACTCATTCGAACATCACCGGCCGCCCGGCGACAGCCCTCCGGCCGATCCGGTCGCAACGTGGATGCAACATCGCCCGACCTACCGTGGCGGCATACGCCCACCGCGGGGCCGCTCCGAGCCCTCGGCGAGCACACGGCATACGAGGCAAAGGAGCCAACCATGACGGTCTACGCACCTCCCGGAACCACCGACTCGCTCGTGACGGTGAAGGACCGGTACGGGCACTTCATCGGCGGCGAGTGGGTCGATCCCATCAAGGGCCAGTACTTCGAGAACATCTCACCGGTCAACGGCAAGCCGTTCACCCAGATCGCCCGCGGCACCGCCGAGGACATCGAGGCGGCCCTGGACGCCGCGCACGCCGCGGCGGACGCCTGGGGACGGACCTCGCCGGCGGCCCGCGCTGACATCCTGGTCAAGATCTCCGACCGGATCGAGCAGAACCTGGAGATGCTCGCCGTCGCCGAGACATGGGACAACGGCAAGGCGGTCCGGGAGTCCCTGGCAGCAGACCTGCCGCTCGCAGTCGACCACTTCCGCTACTTCGCCGGCGCGCTGCGCGCCCAGGAGGGCGGCGTCAGCGAGATCGACGCGGACACCTTCGCCTATCACTTCCACGAGCCGCTCGGTGTGGTCGCCCAGATCATCCCGTGGAACTTCCCGATCCTCATGGCGGTGTGGAAGCTGGCCCCCGCCCTGGCGGCCGGCAACGCCGTCGTCCTCAAGCCGGCCGAGCAGACGCCCTGGTCGATCCTGAAGGTTCTCGAGCTGGTCGGCGACCTCCTGCCGGCCGGCGTGCTGAACATCGTCAACGGCTTCGGCGTCGAGGCCGGCAAGCCGCTGGCCTCCTCGCCACGGGTGGCCAAGGTGGCCTTCACCGGTGAGACGACGACCGGCCGGCTGATCATGCAGTACGCCAGCCAGAACCTCATCCCGGTCACCCTCGAGCTCGGTGGCAAGAGCCCCAACATCTTCTTCGAAGACGTCGCACGCGAGCGGGATGCCTTCTACGACAAGGCTCTTGAGGGCTTCACGATGTTCGCGCTCAACCAGGGCGAGGTATGCACCTGCCCGTCGCGCGCCCTCGTCCAGGACTCGATCTACAGCGACTTCGTCCCCGACGCGATCGCCCGGGTCGAGAAGATCATCCAGGGCAACCCGCTGGACACCTCGACCATGATGGGCGCCCAGGCCTCCAACGACCAGCTGGAGAAGATCCTGTCCTACCTGCAGATCGGCCGTGAGGAGGGCGCCAAGGTCCTCACCGGCGGCGAGCGCAACATCCTCGAGGGCGACCTGGCCGAGGGCTACTACGTCCAGCCGACCGTCTTCGCCGGCGACAACTCGATGCGGATCTTCCAGGAGGAGATCTTCGGCCCGGTCGTCGCGCTGACCAGCTTCGGTGACGAGGCGGACGCCCTCAAGGTGGCCAACGACACCCTGTACGGGCTCGGGGCCGGCGTGTGGACCCGCGACGGGTCGACCGCGTTCCGGGTCGGGCGCGGCATCAAGGCCGGCCGGGTCTGGACGAACTGCTACCACGCCTACCCCGCTCACGCGGCGTTCGGCGGGTACAAGCAGTCGGGCATCGGGCGTGAGAACCACAAGATGATGCTCGACCACTACCAGCAGACGAAGAACCTCCTCGTCTCCTACTCCCCCAACGCACTCGGCTTCTTCTGATGGAGCCCGACCGCGCGGTTGCGAGCCCGTCCTGATGTCGACTCGTGTCGATGTCACCGGTGAGGCGGCGATCCTGCTCCGCCGCCTCACCGGCACGCACGGCCCGGTCATGTTCCACCAGTCCGGTGGGTGCTGCGACGGCTCCTCTCCCATGTGCTTCCTGGCCGGGGAGTTCATCACCAGCGAGGCGGATGTGCACCTCGGCGACCTGGCAATCGACGGCGTGGAGCAGCCCATTCCGGTCTGGATGTCACGCGCCCAGTTCGAGTACTGGAAGCACACGCACCTGACGATCGACGTCGTGAAGGGTCGTGGCGCAGGCTTCTCGCTCGAGGCACCCGAGGGCGTGCGCTTCCTCATCCGGTCGCGGCTGCTGACGGACACCGAGCTCAGGCACTTCGGCCTCCTCTGAGGAGCGTGGAGCGGCCACATAGGGTCGACGGATGACCCCCAACTGGATCGACCTGGACGGTGTCGCCAACATGCGCGACCTCGGCGGCCTCCCCACCTCTGGCGGCGGCCAGGTCGCCCATGGCGTCCTCATCCGCTCGGACAACCTCCAGGAGCTCCCCCCGGCCAGCGTCGCCCGACTGGTCGACGAGCTCGGCGTCACCGACATCGTCGACCTGCGCACCGAGACCGAAGTCCACCTTGAGGGCGCCGGACCGCTTCGGAGCATCAGCTCCCTCGTGCACCACCATCATTCGCTCTTCACGCCCGAGATCGTCGCCGAGACCGACACGACCTTGCCCTGGCACGACGACCGCGACGTCGACCGGACGACGGCCGAGTTCTGGGGCGGGCACTACCTGGGCTACCTCCACGGCCGACCCGACTCGATCAGCGCGGCCCTGCGCGTCCTGGCCGGAGCATCTGGGGCCACGATCGTCCACTGCGCAGCCGGCAAGGACCGTACCGGCACCGTCGTCGGGCTCGCCCTCGATGTCGCCGGCGTACCGCACGAGGCGATCGTCGCCGACTTCATGGCCACCGCCGAGCGGATCGACGCCATCATGGCCCGGCTGCTGTCCCGACCGGCATACGCCGAGCAGCTCCGCGGGAGCACGGTCCATGACCAGGCCCCGCAGCCGCTGGCGATGGAGGCGGTCCTGGCGTATGCCGCGGAGCAGTTCGGCGGTACGGCCGGCTGGCTCCGCGCGCAAGGGTGGCGCGAGGCCGACGTGGACCTGCTGAGGAACCGACTCCGAGCCTGACAGGCACTTCGGCCGATGAGCGCCTGGCACACGCGATCGGGGGGCCGCCCGTGGCCGGCGCAACCGTGGCCGGCGGCAACGGGGACCGGCGCCGAGCGGCGGCAACCGGGACCGGCGGCAAGGGGGACCGGCGCCGAGCGGCGGCAACCGGGACCGGCGGCAACGAGGACCGGCGTCGAGCGGCAGCCGGTGCCGAGCCTGACGAGCAGATCGGGCCGGCGGGTGCAGCAGTATGGCGCTGCTGGGGCGTGGCGGCGTGGCGCCTCGAGTGGCTCCCGGATCGGCGGATCAGGCAGTCTGCTTCTCGCTGACGTAGATCGTGATCACGCCGCGGACGACGACGGTGCCGTCGGTCCTGCGAGCCTCCACTCGCACGTCGACGTCTCCGGGCGCGACCCAGTCCTGCGGGTCGGTAACGGCCGTGCACAGCAGGTCGGTGGTCGACTTGGCGAGGTAGTCGACCTTCATGCCGCGCGGGATCCAGCGGCGTCCGATCGGCGTGGTGGCCTCGGCGAGCAGTCCCATGGCTGCCTCAAGCCCGTTGCAGACTGCGATGGCGTGGACGGTGCCGAGGTGGTTCTGGACCGCCCGCCGCTTCCGGATGGTCAGCTCGGTGTGGTTTGGCCCGACGTCGCGGACCCGCGGGCGCACGCTCCAGAAATAGGGAGCGGCCTGGGCGAAGAACACGGAGAAGACCCGCCTGCCCGCAGGTAGGTCGCGCAGGCGTCGGTACACGGCGTAGGTGTCGGGCATGCCGGTGAGATTACCCATCAGTAGCCTTCGCGGCGACGCCTTGTGAGACACCTGACGCGCGACCGCCACCGGCATCGGCATCGGCATCGGCATCGGCACCGGCACCGGCACCGGCACCGGCACCGGCACCATAGTCGCGCCTGCCTCCAACAACACCCGCCGCCAACGGCCCCTCGCCGGCGGTGCCCACCGACAGCCGCGTCCGCCGACAGCGTCCGACCACAACGGCGCCCGACCACAACGGCGCCCATCGCCGACAGCGTCCGACCACAACGACGCCCGTCGCCGACAGCGTCCGACCACAACGGCGCCCGTCGCCAACGGCGCACGGGCGCGGTCAGCCGCGGGACGGCATACGGGATGCAGTTCTGCGGTCTGCTTCGCGCCTACTTCTTGGGCTTGGCCCCGGACTCGTCGGAGGACAGCGCAGCGATGAAGGCCTCCTGCGGGACTTCCACGCGACCGACCATCTTCATCCGCTTCTTGCCCTCCTTCTGCTTCTCCAAGAGCTTGCGCTTGCGGGTGATGTCGCCGCCGTAGCACTTGGCGAGAACGTCCTTGCGGATGGCGCGGATGTTCTCCCGCGCGATGATCCGCGCGCCGATCGCGGCCTGGATGGGCACCTCGAACTGCTGGCGCGGGATGAGGTCCTTCAGCTTGCCGGCCATCATCACGCCGTAGGCGTAGGCCTTGTCGCGGTGAACGATCGAGCTGAAGGCGTCGACCGTCTCGCCCTGTAGGAGGATGTCGACCTTGACCAGCTCGGCAGTCTGGTCACCGTCGGGCTCGTAGTCGAGGGACGCGTAGCCGCGGGTCCGGCTCTTGAGCTGGTCGAAGAAGTCGAAGACGATCTCGGCGAGCGGCAGCGTGTAGCGCATCTCCACGCGGTCCTCGGAGAGGTAGTCCATGCCGCGCAGGGTGCCACGCTTGGACTGGCACAGCTCCATGATCGCCCCGACGAACTCGCTGGGGGCGAGGATCGTGGCCCGGACGATGGGTTCGCGGACGTCGGCGATCTTGCCGCCCGGGAACTCACTGGGGTTGGTGACGACGATCTCCTTGCCGTCCTCCATCGTCACGTCGTAGACCACGTTGGGCTGGGTGGAGATCAGGTCGAGGTTGAACTCGCGCTCCAGCCGCTCCCGGACGATCTCGAGGTGGAGCAGGCCGAGGAAGCCGCACCGGAAGCCGAAGCCGAGGGCTGCGGAGGTCTCCGGCTCGTAGACGAGGGCGGCGTCGTTCAGCTTGAGCTTGTCCAGCGCCTCGCGCAGGTCGGGGTAGTCCGAGCCGTCCAAGGGGTAGAGGCCCGAGAAGACCATCGGCTTGGGGTCTCGGTAGCCACCCAGGGAGGTCGATGCCGGCTTGCTCGCGTTGGTGACCGTGTCGCCGACGCGGGACTGTCGGACATCCTTGACTCCGGTGATGAGATAGCCGACCTCGCCGACGCCCAGCCCCTTGCCCGGCACCGGCTCGGGACTGATGACGCCGATCTCGAGCAGCTCATGCGTCGCCTTCGTCGACATCATGACGATGCGCTCGCGCGGGTTGAGGTTGCCGTCGATGACGCGGACATAGGTGACGACGCCGCGGTAGGTGTCGTAGACCGAGTCGAAGATCATCGCGCGAGCCGGAGCGTTGGCGTCGCCGACGGGGTGGGGAATCTGGCGGACGATTTCGCCCAACAGCGGCTCCACCCCGGCACCGGTCTTGCCCGACACGCGCAGGCAGTCCTCTGGCTCGACACCGATCAGGCCGGCGAGCTCCTCGGCGTACTTCTCCGGCTGGGCCGCCGGTAGGTCGATCTTGTTGAGCACGGGGATGATCGTGAGGTCGTTCTCCATCGCCAGGTACAGGTTGGCCAGAGTCTGCGCCTCGATGCCCTGCGCCGCGTCGACGAGGAGCACCGCACCCTCGCAGGCGGCCAGGCTGCGGCTGACCTCATAGCTGAAGTCGACGTGTCCGGGCGTGTCGATCATGTTGAGGGCGTACGTCTCGCCGTCGCTCTCCCACGGCATACGGACCGCTTGGCTTTTGATCGTGATGCCACGCTCGCGCTCGATGTCCATCCGGTCGAGGTACTGGGCACGCATCGCCCGCGCGTCGACGACCCCGGTGAGCTGCAACATCCGGTCGGCCAGCGTCGACTTGCCGTGGTCGATGTGGGCGATGATGCAGAAGTTGCGGATCAGGGCAGGCGGGGTCGCGTGCGGCTGGAGCACGCTCGCGGCGCGGGCCATCGGTGACACGGGGTGCGGACGTCCTTACGGAATTTGGTGCGGGGACGGAGACCCCACAGTGTCCCATCCCGGCACCCACGTCCGAAATCCACTCCGTGGCGCTCCGAACTCCGGGCCCCCGACGCTCCGGTTGGCGCACTGCCGATCCTCGAAGGGGGGTGCGCCCGGCTCCGGGCTGTCGACGACGCTTGAAAACGAGGCCATGGCGACGCATGGGCCCAATTTTCGAGCGACGTCGACACGGGCGCTCGGTGCCGCCACCGTGCTCTCGCACGGGTCCAGGCCAGGCTTGCCGACTCAGGTCGGCGCACTCCCTGCCGCGGTCGCCAGGTGTGCTCACTCAGTCGGCACACTGTTGACCGCGCGGGCCGCGCGGGCCGGGCGCACCGGCGACTCCCGGTGGGCATACTGCTGACGTGGCCCCACGTCCCCTCCTCGACCGGCTCCTGCACCTCCTCGTTGGCCGCCCGCGCCGACCGGCCGAGCCCTCCAAGCGCCCTGCACTGATGCGAACGGCGTACCCCGGAGACTTCGTCGGGCTCCCCGACCTGGACTACTCGCCGCTGGCGGACGGCCGGCCGGACCCCGGCGAGATCGTGTGGACGTGGGTCCCCTACGAGGAGGACCACGCCAAGGGCAAGGATCGACCGGTCCTCCTCATCGGCCGGGACGAGCCGTGGCTGCTCGCCCTACCCCTCACGAGCAAGGACCACGATCTGGACGCCGCCCAGGAGCATCGCGCCGGACGTGAATGGGTCGACATCGGAACGGGCGGCTGGGACGCACGCGGTCGGGCAAGCGAGGTCAGGGTCAACCGGATCGTGCGCGTCGACCCGCACGGTATCCGTCGCGAGGGATCTGTGCTGCCGCGGCACACCTTCGATGGTGTCGCCGCGGCGGTTCGCGCCCAGCACGGATGACGCCGGCGGTCCGATCGCGATGTGAGCACCGGTGACGCGCACAGTCGGAGCAGGGGGCCATGGTCGCCCGGGCGCGTACGGACGGCGTCGAGGACGGCCTCGGTCCAGAGGTGCCGAAGGTAGCCCACTGCGTAGGCAAGCCGGCGCGGCTCAACTACCGGCTCTGGGTCCGTTCTGCCGGCTCAAAGCCGCCGCTTGAGAGACGGCTCGGCCTCCTTCCCCACGTACCGGGCTTGGCCCGGTTGGCCGACGTACCGGGCTTGGCCTGGTTGGCCGACGTACCGGGCTTGGCCTGGTTGGCCGACGTACCGGACTCGGGCCGGTTGGCCCACCCACCGGACTCGGGCCGGTTGGCCCACCGACCCGACTCGGGCCAGTTGGCCCACGCACCGGGCACGGCTGCGTGACCCCCTCCAGGGCCGCTCCGTTGGCCTACCTAGGGGGGCTCTGCCGACGGCTCCGCCCTGGTCGGAGGTGGGTGAGCGACGCTCGAGTATTCATGACCGGTAGGCGTCCTGACAGTCATCCGGTGGCCAGCTGGGTCGGGCGCCGGGTTCTCCAGGTCGAACAAGAGGGCGTCGAGCACGTCGTCCCAGGTCTGGCCGCCCGGACCACGCGGAATCCCGGTGTCATCGACCCGGAAGAGCCACCCAAGCTGCTCCTTTTCCAGGTTGCACCTTCGACAGCCTCCTCTGCCCGTCGCCAGGTGCGTGCACCCGCCGAGCCGAACCGGAATGACATGGTCGATGTCACGGATCGGGGCCTCGCAGAAGGGCGTCCGGCATCGGAGATCGCGCAACACAAGGAATCGGCGCAACAGGCCCGAGAAGCCCCGCTGTGGACTGGCCCAGGCCACGAGTTCTCCAGGCCCTGGCAGCCGGTCGAACGCCTTGAGCCAGTGTCCGACCTCGTCGGGAACCACTGCAGAGGCGACACCGCCCGATCCGTCCCCCGCGCTCAGGGTCCCTCGAGCCGATCGGGCGATCCACGTACGCACCGACATCGGCAGCAGACGCCGTCGTCGCTCCATACCGATCAGCTGGCTACCCGTCGCGTCCGTGAAGAGGCGGCGCACCCACACGGGTCTATCGCCCGCGCGGCACCGCAACGCGGGGCCCGAGTCGAGCGCCCACTGGTTGGTGACGGCCTCGCGAAGGGCTGCCGCCGACATCGTGCCCACGCCGGGAATCACGGCTGACGGCCCGCCGCCGGGCGTGAAGAGCGATGCCTCCGGTTTCAGGTTCGCTGGGTGCCCAGCTGAGCTCCCGGAACCTGCAGCGCAAGCCTCGGTGCCGTATGCAGCAGGGTCGCTGGAGGAATTGGCAGCCGCCGGGGTCGTCTCCTCCTCCCTCGTCGTCTCCTTCTCCCGCGTCGTCTCCTTCTCCCTCGTTGCCGTCTTCTCCGGCGTCGGCTCCTGCGCTCCGGTCGCCACCGTCGCCCCGGTCGGCTCCTGCGTCCCCCTCGGCACCCGCGTCCCCCTCGGCACCCGCGTCCCGGCCGACTCCTGCGCTCCCACCCGCTCACTTGACGAGGTCGATGACGAGCCGGTGGGCACAGCCGGTGACCCGGCTGGCGGTCGACCGCGGTTCGGGGTTGCCGGCTTCGCGGGGCCCGCCGCCCAACCGGGACCGGCCGGACGGGCCGGACGGGCCGGACCGAACGGACGGGCCGGACCGAACGGACCGAACAGCCCGGCCGCTCCCACTACAACATGGACTTCGACCGGCTGCGCTTGACCCGGGCTCCGACCGGACAGCACCTCGAGGGCGTGGTCGGTCATGACGTTGGCCCGGCGCCGCCCGAGCAGGGGGTCGTCGGTCACCGCGCCCTGGGCGGCCGAGTCGGCATACGAGCCAAGGGATGTCATCGCCCCCGCGACGTCGAGCATCGGACCATAGATCGTGAGGTAGCCCATGCCGTCACGGCCAGACCGCGCGGAGACCCGGCGCTCGCCGGCCTCGTGCCTGGCCCGTTGCCCCAACGCGTCGGGATCCAGCTCATCCGCGAGTCGCCGTGCCTGCTCGCCCACCTGGAACCGGTTGTGCGTCGTCAGCTCGGCCGAGAGCCGGGCGTCGACGGCGCGGCGCGTCTGCGAGGACAGCGCAGCGGTGGCCCGGTGGACGGCAGCGGCCTTCTCCTCGGAGATCTCCCCTCGCGTCAGGGCGCGCATGGTGTGCGGCAGATCCTGGGTCAGGGCCCGCGCCAGAGCCAGATGCCCGTCGCCCGAGCTCGGAGACTCGCTCCGAGCCAGGCCGATCTGCTGACCGATCGAACGGTCGCGCGCCCGCTCAGCCCGTGGGTCGTCCGCCGGTGGCAGCGTCTCGGTGGAGGTGGCGAAGGATGCCGTCACTCGGGCCAGGGCAGCGGACGCCGCGCCTCGGAGCCGCTCCAACGACGCCACGGTCGTGATCCGGTCGGCGTCACCCAGAGCCGACCCGTCGACGCGGGCGAGCCAGCCCGCGACGGCGTCGACGACCTCGGCCGGCGCGTCGCGGGCGGTGTCGCGGGTGAGCACGGGCAGCATGGCGGGGCGTTGACCGGACTGACCGAGCTCGTGGACCGATGTCGTCATGGGTACCCCCTTTCGAAATACCCAAACACAAGGCACCGACACCCCCGGCATCCGCCGACAGCCGACACCCCGAGGGACGAACGCGCGACGCTGCACCCGCTCGCCAAACACGAAGGGGCCCGTCACCACACGGGTGACGGGCCCCTTCGCAGGGTTGGCTACCTCAGAGTGAGGCGGCCTTCTTGGCCATGGCCGACTTCTTGTTGGCGGCCTGGTTCGCGTGGATGACGCCCTTGCTCACGGCCTTGTCGAGCTTGGTGGACGCGGTCTTGAGGGCGGCCTTGGCCTCCTCGACCTGACCGGCGTCGGCGGCCGCACGGAACTTGCGGATCCACGTCTTGAGCTCGGACCTGACAGCCTTGTTGCGCTCGGTCGCGACCGCGTTGGTCTTGATCCGCTTGAGCTGGGACTTGATGTTTGCCACTGATCGTCTTTCTGATGGAGGTCGGTATGCCGTTAGAGGGCGGCAGAAGCGGCTCGGGACCGGGCGTGGGGCACCCGTGGAGAGAACCGCTCTGGATGAAGCTTCGTGCGCGCACGACCTGAGCGCGCACGCGAAGAGCAAATCTACCAGCGGGCCCACCCCCCGACCAAAACGCCCAACAGCGCTGCCTGCACGAACACCGTATGCCGGTCGGTCGGCTCCCGCGTCCGCCTGGACACCCCGCACGGCCGGGTCAGCCGCCCCTGCGCTCGCGGGTGATGGTGAGCACGGCCCGCTCCACGGCATACACCGGGTCCCGCCCGCCACCCTTGACGTCGAAGTCGGCGGCCGCGACGGCCTGGATCGAACGGCCGAGCGCATCAGGCGTCCAGCCGTTCAGGGAGCGGCGGGCCTTGTCGACCTGCCACGGGGCCAGCCCGAGATCGCGGGCCACGTCGACCGAGCGACCTCGCCCCGCCGAACCCACCCGCACCAGCTGACGCAGCTGTTGCGCGAGCACGGCGACGATCGGAACCGGATCCACCCCGACCGCGATGGCGTGTCGCAGCAGCCGCAGCGCCTCGCTCGTGTCACCGGCCACGGCAGCGTCGGCGACGCGGAAGCCGGTCGCCTCGACCTTGCCCCCGTGGTACAGCTCGACGACCGCCTCGTCGATGGTCCCGGTGGTGTCGGCGATGAGCTGCTGGCAGGCCGAGGCGAGCTCGCTGACGCTCTGCCCGACCGCCTCGACGAGCGCGCGCACGGCGCCCGGCGTGGCGCGCCGGTGCGCGGCGCGGAACTCATGGCTCGCGAAGTCGGTCTTGTCCCGGTCGGACTTGATGGCCGGCGCCTCGACGACGCGCGCCCGGGCGGACCTCAACGCGTCGAGGACCTTCTTGCCCCGGTTGCCGCTCTTGTGCCGGACGATGAGCGTCACCCCGTCCTCGGGCGCCGCGAGGAAGGCCAGCAGGTCGGCCTGGAGCTCGTCGGGAGCCTCGTCGAGGTCATGGACGACGATTGCCTTGTCGCCCCCGAAGAGTGAGGGCGCGGCCTGGGCGAGCAGATCACCCGGAGCGTAGCTCGCGGCATACAGGCGCACGACCTCGAGGTCGGGCTGGCTGACGCGCAGGTCCTCGAGAAGGCCCTTGACCGCCCGGTCGGCGATGACCTGCTCCGGCCCGGAGACGAGCGCGAGGGGAGGCACCCGCCTCGGCACGTCCATCACATCCACGGGGACATCGGTCACGGCGTCAGCCTGCCACGCACCCCGGACAGCCGATGACCGGGCGCACAGTCGAGCACCGTCACATGAAGTTCTTCGTATGCAGCGCGGAGAGCTCCGCAGCCTCGCCATCGGGGAAGCCGATCGCGGCCAGCCGCCGGCGGCGACCCTCGTCCATCCGGCGCTGCAGGCCCTGGACGGCCTCCCAACCGCGCCGGATCGCAGCCGGCTCCCAGGACCCCGCCGCGAGCAGCACCAGCCCGTCGAAGACCGACTGGTTCAGCCCGGCGGTGTCGCGAAGCGCCTCGTGACGACGTTCGACCGCGCCGCGGAGCCGGCCGAGGAAGGCCGGGTCGCTGTGCGCGATGTATGCCGTGTGCGCCACTCCGAAGGCGACGTGCCGGGCCTCGTCGCGCGCTGCCAGCCGGGTGACGTCGGCCGTGACCCGGTCCGGCGCGAAGTCGTGGATGAACTTCAGCAGGTCCACGAAGGTTCCCTCGCCGAGAACGGACAGGAGGAACGAGGCCAAGGTGAAGTCGGGCTCGTTGAGCAGGGTCTGCAGGGACTCCCGGCCGTCGGCGCCGGACCGGCCCATCTGGCCCCGGGTCAGGAGGGCCCGCCGGGTGAAGATCTCCACATGGCGGGCCTCGTCGGCGACCTGGGAGGCCAGCAGCTGCATCACCTCGCGGTAGTGCGGGTGCAATGTGCCCAGCATCCTGGCCGGGATCATGAGCGCGGCCTGCTCGTTCTCCACGAGATAGGTCATGATCTGGACGACGGCGTCCTCGATGTCATCGGGGACACCGCTCGGCGGCGTCCAGTCGATGATCGTGTTGGGGTCCCACTGCGAGGCAGCAGCGCGCGCGTACAGAGTGGGCGCGATGTCCGCCCACACGTGGTCCCGCTCGACCCAGGCGACGTCGAGCTTCGGACCACCGGCCTCGACGAGCGCACCACGCGCAGCCAGGCCCCAGGTCCGGTCCGCCCTGGGCAGAACGCCACCCGGCTCACCCGCGCGGACGGCGCCCGACCAACGCTGGTCGTGCGCCGCGCCCTTCTCCAGGACCAGCGAAGGCCCGTCGCTCAGCTCATCCGACGACAACCGATCCGCTGCTGGCATCGGCCGATCCGCTGCCGGCAGCAGCCGATGACCGTGCGACCGCGCCCACGCCCCCAGCATGAGGGACAGGCCGCCGGACCGGCCGCGCACCTCCAGCTGCTCCCCGGGACGCAGCCCGGCGAGGGCGCGCTCGAGGAGGATGTGGCCGCCCTCGTCGAGGGCGAGGTCCTCAAGGTCGATAGTCATCCGCGGTGATGTTGCCCTCCGCGTCGTAGAAGCCCGTCTCGTCGACGGCTCGCTCCAGTGCAGCGTAGTTCTCCGTCCGACCCGGCAGCCACTGCTTCAGCCCTTCGAGGTCGAGCAGCCGGCGGACGGTCGGGTCGGCATACGACATGGCGAGAAAGGCGTCGTTCAGGGTGGCCACCGCCTCGGGGTCCGCACCCGGCGCCGTGGTCATCATGCAGTGGTCGAAGGGCTCGGTCTGGCCGAGCACCGACAGGTAGCCGCTGGGGACGGTGCCCTCCTGGCTGAACACGATGAGGTTGGCGTCGAGCACGCAGGCCGCGTCGACGGAGCCTTCGCGCAGGGCGATCACGGCGTCGCGTTCGCCGCCGACGTGGTCCCCGTGCAGGCCGACACCGACGTCGAACCGGACCACCTCGAAGTCCTCACCGGGGACGAGCCCCTGCGACCGCAGGTACGACAGCGGGATCAGCGTCGACTGCGGTGAGTCCACCGCCCCGACGCCGACCCGCTTGCCGCGCAGGTCGGACAGCGTCTCGGCGCCGCTCCCCGCGCGGGTGACCACGGCCGAACGCAGCTCACGGTCGGAGTCCCGCATGAAGAGCGGGACGACCGTCAGCCCACGCGCCCTGGCCAGGCGGTCGGCCCGGACCCAGGCGAGCGGGGAGTTCCAGGCCAGGTCGATCCGGTTCGCGAGGAGGTCCTCCACCTGGCGTTCATAGTTGGAGTACAGCACGAAGTCGGTCTCGATCCCGCGCTCCCGGAGGAACCCGCGGAAGCCCTCCCAGATCGTCACCACCTTCGGGTCGTAGGCCACCGACCCGATCACGAGGGGGGTGCTCACACATCCCCCAACAACGGCAGCCCACACATGGCCCGACCGACGAAGTCGAGCAGTGCGTCGGTGGTCGGGGCCATCACCCGCGCCGCACGCGAGTCGCGAAAGCGTCGCTCCACGGCGAGCTCCTTGCGGAAGGCCGCGCCACCGCAGGCCACCATGGCCAGGTCGGACACCTCGGCAACCCCCTGGTCGGCGGATGCCTTGGACTCCAGCACGAGCAGCACCGCCTCGGGGCGGGCGGCGGCGACCGCCGCGAGTGCGTCCTCGACCAGGGTCCGGCTGCGGTCGCTCTGGATCTGCATCTGGGCGAGCCGGGTGCGGGAGGGGAGCTGCTGGGCCAGGGTCTGGCCCAGGTGCTGCAGCTGGGTGCCGGCGAGGTGGTCCCTCGTGGCCGCGGTCAGCGCCTGCATGGCTCCCACGCTGGCGGACGCGTTGAGCAGCAGGAACCACGGGAGCACGACGGCGAGCGCGTGGTCCAGGCCGGTGCCGTCGGTGCCGAGCAGGTCGGTCGCCGGGATCCGGACGTCCACCGCCGTGACCGGGCACGAGTCGTTGCCGCGCAGGCCGAGGCCGTCGAAGGTCGAGGGGATGCTCAGGCCCGGAGTGTCGGTGGGGACGTACCAGAGCGTCATCGGACCGTCGGCCGCCAACGGGGTCGAGGACCAGACGTAGCTGTCGGCTTCGTGCGCAGAGGTCACCCAGCTCTTCTCCGCGTTGAGGACGACCTCGTCACCGTCGGCGGCGGCGGTGCTCACCGGCGCCCAGAAGTGGCTTCGCGAGCCCCGCTCGGAGAAGGCGAGGGTGGTCAGGTGGTCTCCTGAGGCGATCGCGCGCACGGCCTGCTCGTGTCCAGCGGCCACGAGCATCGCGGTGGCCGAGTAGTGCATACAGACCACCATGGCGGTAGAGGCACAGGCCTGGGCGAGGCGCCGGACGACGTCGGCCGCCACGTCCATCCCGGCTCCGCCCCCGCCGTACTCGGCGGGGACCGTGACGGCAAGGATCCCGGCAGCACCGAGGGCGTCGATGGCGGCTCGGGGGAAGGCACCCTCGGCGTCGACGGTGGCCGCCTGCGGCGCCACGATCTCGTCGATGATGCGCTGGAGGCTCTCGTCAATGGACACTTCGGACACTTCGGTCTCGCTTCCTGGGATCCGCGGGTGGGATGGGCTCACGATAGTGACCCAACCGACGGGCCGGCAGACGTATGCCGGCCACCCGCTCGGGTGAATCGAGGGGTGAACCACCGCGGATGCGGATGCAGTCAGCCTGCCTTCCGCCTCACCTGCGGCCCGATCGGGCCTCAGCCCAGGTCGAAACCGGGCTGGGAGCCAGCCTCCAGACCGAGTCCACGCAGCCGCGCGGCGACCACGTCCTGGGCCAGCTCCAGACTCTCCGCCAGCTCCTCGAGGGTGAGACCGAGGGCGACCCCGTCGCGCAGCTCCTCGTCGGAGTGCTCGTCCCAGGCATGTCCCTGGGTGACGGCCGTGCGTGACGCGTCAGGGACCGGAGGCGGATCGGCGACCGGCCGAAGGTCGGGCGTCCCTGCTGCGGCAGCGGCACCGGCAGCGGCAACGCCAACGGCAGCGAGGGGGTCGGCTATCGGGCGCGGGTGCTCGGCCCCATCGCCGGACCCCATCGAGGTGCCGGACAGTGCCCCGGTCAGACCACGCAGGGCGGGCGCCGCCACGGGCAGGACCGGCGGGGCGACCTTGTCGAGCCGCTCCAGCGCACCGAGGACGAGAGCCCGGTCGGCCGTCGGCCAGAACGGCGGCAGCGAGCGCTGGAGGAACCCGGCATACCTGGCACTCATCATCCGCGAGTCGAGGAAGGCGACGACTCCGCGGTCGTCGGACCGGCGGACCAGTCGGCCGGCGCCCTGCGCGAGCCGAAGGGCGGCGTGCGTCGCGGACACGGCCATGAAGCCGTTGCCGCCCATCCGGGCGATCGCCTGGGACCTGGCGGAGGCGAGGGGGTCGTCGGGCCGCGGGAACGGGATCCGGTCGATGATGACCAGCTGGCACGACGAGCCGGGGACGTCGACCCCCTGCCACAGGGTGAGTGTCCCGAACAGGCAGACGGTTGCCGTCTCCGCGAACTGCCGGACGAGCGTGGTGATCTGGTCCTCGCCCTGGCACAGGAAGGTGATGTCGGTGCCGGCGAACCGTTCGCGCATCGCCTCGGTCGCGTCCTGGGCCGCACGCATCGAGGAGAACAGACCCAGGGTCCGGCCCCCGGCAGCCCGGACCAGCGCCTCGATCTCGTCGAGCGTCGCCTTGCCGATGCCGTCACGGCCGGGTGCGGGCAGATGCTTGGCGACATAGGCCATCGCCTGAGCCGGGTAGTCGAACGGGCTCCCGACGTCGACTCCCTTCCAGTCCGGTGCCCCGTCGCCGCGCAGCCCCATCGTCCCGGCGAGGGCGTCGAAGGACCCGCCCAGCTCCAAGGTCGCCGACGTCAGGACGACCGTCCGCTCGTCGAAGATCTTGTCGCGCAACAACATCGCCACGCTCATCGGCGCGACGCGCAGCACCGACCCACGTCGCGGGTCGCGCGACAGCCACACGACATCGAGGTCACGCTCCTCGAGGATCCGGGCGGCGTTGTCGAAGACCTCGTCGACCGCGGCCCGGGCCACCTGACGAGCGCCGTCGGCCTCGGCCCCGGCCTCCGGCTTCAGCTCGGACTGCACCTGGCGGGCCGTGTCGCGAACCCGGGCGAGGGCGAGGGCCAGGGCGTCCGGTATGCCGGTCAGCCGCCCCTCGGGGGCACCGTCCAGGACGCCCTGGAGGAAGACCGCGGAGTCCTCCATCGCCTCCCGCGACTCGGCCTCGGCCATCCGCCCGGCCCGCTTGGCGGCCGCGGAGATCATCGACGGAGTGACCTCGTCGGTGATCGTCGACGTGACGCGGTCGACGAGCTCGTGGCCCTCGTCGATCACCAGGACGTCGTGCTCGGGCAGCATCTGCCGGCCCTCGAACGCGTCGATCGCCATGAACGAGTGGTTGGTGACGATGACGTCGACGTCCTTGGCGGCCTCGCGCGACCGCTCGACGAAGCACTCGGCGATGGCCGGGCACTTGCCGCCCAGGCACTCGTGGGCACTCACCGAGACCTGTCGCCAGGCCCGCTCCGAGACGCCCGGGACGAGCTCGTCGCGGTCGCCGGACTCGGTCTCCTCGGCCCACTCCCGGAGCCGGACGACCTCGGCGCCGAGCCGGCCGATGCCCGCGTCGACCGCGCCCATCCCCAGCAGCGCGTCGTCATCGTCGGGGAAGCCGCCCTCGAGCTTGTGGGCGCACAGGTAGTTGCGCCGTCCCTTGACGAGCGCATATGTCGGCGTCCGCCCGAGCACCGGCGCGATCGCCTCGGCCAGGCGGGGCATGTCGCGGTCGACGATCTGGGACTGCAGGGCCAGGGTCGCGGTGGCGACGATCGCCGGCTTCCCCGCGCTCATCGCGTGCTGGACCGCCGGCACGAGGTAGGCAAGGGACTTGCCGGTGCCGGTCCCGGCCTGGACGAGCAGGTGCTCGCCGGAGTCGACAGCGGCGGCGACGGCGTGCGCCATCTCGACCTGGCCCGGACGCTCGACCCCGCCCACGCCGACAACGGCAGCGTGCAGGAGGTCGTCGAGGGAAGGCATGGGGTTCAGCGTATGCCGGGCCGCCGACTCTCCCCGGCGGCCATCCACAGCCCCCGTTGCGTCTGCGTCGATGAGGGCTCGCGACGTGCGGTCACCCGGACGTCGGCGTGCCCGACCGAGTGCAGATCAGGTGGGCCACCAGCGCCGTCCACCCGGTCTGGTGGGACGCGCCGAGGCCGGCGCCGGTGTCGCCGTGGAAGTACTCGGAGAACGTCGGATGGTCGGCCCATAGCGGGCCCGTCCCCACGTGGACCGGGTCGCTCGGCCGCCGCCCGTCGGCGTCCGGGCGGAACAGCCCGATCAACCGGTCGTCGAGCTCGTCGGCCACCTCGGCGAGCGTGCGTCGCGATCCCGACCCCGTCGGCAGCTCGACGGTCAAGGCGGAACCAAGCCCCGCGGCATACGTCCGCAGCGCGTCGATGATGAGCACGTTGACCGGCATCCAGACCGGGCCGCGCCAGTTGGAGTTGCCGCCGAAGAGCCCACTGTCGGACTCGGCCGGCACGTACCGGATCGGGAGGTCGGCCCCGTCGATCGGGACCGAGTAGCCGTTGCGGTAGACCGCGGAAAGGGAGCGTATGCCGTGCGGCGAGAGGAACTCGTCCTCGTCGAGCAGCCGGCAGAGCAGGTCCTCGAGGCGCTCGGAGGTGAGCAGCGACAGGCTCGTGACGACGCGACCGTCGTTGCGGGAGCTGACAACTGCGTCCATCAGCTCGGGACGTCGAGCGCGCAGCCAGCCGAGCCGGCCGGTGAAGTCCGGCAGCGCTCGCGGCACCCAGTCCGGCGTCACGGCGACGGCGAGCAGCGGCAGCAGACCGACCATCGAGCGGACCCGCACAGGCTGGGTGCTCCCGTCGGCGGCGACGACGACGTCGTAGTAGAACGAGTCGACCTCGTCCCACAGCGACACCTTCCCCGACCCGAAGCTCTCCATCGCCTCGGCGATCGCGAGGAAGTGCTCGAGGAACTTCGTCGCCGTCTCGTCCCACGCGGTGTCCTCGCGCGCGAGCTCCAGGGCGATCCGAAGCATGGAGAGGAAGAAGAACGCCATCCAGCTCGTCGCGTCGGACTGCTCGAGCCGCTGGCCCTGCGGGAGCGGCTGGCTCCGGTCGAACGGGCCGACGTTGTCCATCCCGAGGAAGCCGCCCTCGAAGAGCCCGGACCCGTCGGCGTCCTTGCGGTTGACCCACCAGCCGGCGTTGAAGAGCAGCTTGCTGAAGACCCGGATCAGGAAGTCGTGGTCCCACGCGCCGTCCAGGACGTAGACCTGCCAGGTCGCCCAGGCGTGGACCGGCGGGTTCACGTCGCCGAAGTCCCACTCGTATGCCGGGAGCTTGCCGTCGCGAGCCATCGCCCACTCCCGGCACATGAGGGTCAGCTGGTCCTTGGCGAAGGTGGGGTCGATGTGGGCCATCGCGACACAGTGGAAGGCGAGGTCCCAGCAGGCGAACCACGGGTACTCCCACTCGTCCGGCATCGAGATGACATCCGCGAGCGAGAGGTTCTGCCAGTCCGAGTTCCTTCCGTACCAACGGCTTTCGGGCGGCGCCGGTTGCGCAGGGTCGCCCTGCAGCCACTGCTCGACGTCGTACCGGTACAGCTGCTTGCACCAGAGCAGGCCGGCGAAGGCCCGTCGGGCGACGTACGCGTCCTCCCCACTGGTGTGGGCCGGGATGACCTCGGCGTAGAACTCGTCGGCCTCCTGCTTGCGCGTGGCGATCGTCGTGGCGAAGTCCTCGAAGCCGGCCAGACCGCGGATCGGCCCCACGCCGGTGGCTGTCGGTGCGTTGTCGCTGGCAAGGCTGAGCCGGACAGTGAAGGACTCCCCCGGCCCGACGGCATCGACGTGCCACCACAGAGCCGCCTTGGTGCCGGACCCGCCGCTCGGGACGAGCCGTGACTCGTCGCCATGGACGATGGCGGTGTCGATGGCGTTCTTCGGGTGGGCGGCCGTGCCAGCGGTCGTGCCGAAGCAGTACTCGTTGTCGGTCTCGTTGTCGCACAACAGAACTCGAGGCGAACCCTCGGCGCTCAGGACGTATCGGCCCAGGTAGGCGTGGTCGGCTGCCAGCGCGACCCGGCCCTCCCCCGCGTCGAGGACCTGGACCGTCGGGCGCCGGTCGTCCCGGCCCCACGACCACGTGTTGCGGAACCACAGCTGCGGCACGAGGTCCAGCGGCGCTGCCTCGGGCCCGTGGTTGGTCGCGGTGATCTCCACGAGCACGTGGTCCGGCCCGGCCTTGGCGTGCGTCACGTGGACGTCGAAGAACCGGTCCTCGTCGAGGATCCCGGTGTCGGAGAGCTCGAACTCGGGCTCATCCCTTGTGCGGCGGGCGTTCTCGTCGCGGAGCCGGCCGTAGGGGAAGGCGCGCTGCGGGTACCGGTACAGCCACTCGGCATACGAGTGGGTCGGTGTCGCATCGACGTGCCACCAGTACTCCTTGGCGTCCTCGCCGTGGTTGCCCTGCCCGTTGGTCAGCCCGAAGATGCGTTCCTTGAGCCGGTCGTCCTGCCCGTTCCACATCGCGATGGCGAGGTTGAGGAACCCGTAGCGGTCGCAGATGCCAGCGAGCCCGTCCTCCCCCCCGCGGTAGGCGCGGGCGTGGGCATGGTCGAACGGGAGGTAGTCCCACGCGTCGCCGCCGGGCGAGTAGTCCTCCCGGACCGTCCCCCACTGCCGGCCGGCGAGGTAGGGGCCCCACCGGCGCCACGCGGACAGGTCGCCCTGGCTCTGTGCCAGCCGGTCGTGCTCGGCCGTCGGTGGAACGCGTCGGGTGGTGGGCTCCGGCTGCGCGTCGGTGCTCGGCTGGTCGGGGGGCACGTCCTGCACTGTGCCAGCCCGCGCTGGACGGCGGCTGGACGACGGCCGGACGACGATCGGAGAGCAGGCCCTCAGCCCGGTCCGGGGCGGCCCATCCCCGCGTCCCGGGCCCGCACGATCGCCTCGGCCCTGCCCGCGACCTGGAGCTTGGCGAAGATCGTCGAGACGGTGTTGGCGACGGTCTTGGCAGCGAGCGAGAGACGCACGCCGATGGCCGCGTTCGGCAGTCCCGCCGCAAGGAGGTCGAGGATCTCGCGCTCCCGCGCAGTGAGCTCGGGGAAGGGCAGCGCATCGGGTGCCGCCGGCCCGGAGGCGAAGAAGGCGAGTACCCGCCGAGCCACGGCGGGCCCGAAGATCGCCTCGCCGCGCGCCACGGCCGAGATGGCTCCGAGGATCTCGTCCTGGGTGGCTCCCTTGACGAGGTAGCCGCGGGCGCCGGACCGCATGGCGGCGAAGACCGACCGGTCGTCGGCGTGCATCGTCAGCACAAGGACGGCGACGTTCGGCGCGACCCGGGCCAGCTCCTTCGTCGCCTCGAAGCCGTCACCGTCGGGCATCTGGAGGTCGATGATGGCGACGTCGGGCGCCTGGAGGACAGCCTCGCGGACGGCCTCGTGACCCGACGCGCACCGGGCGACGACGTCGAAGCCGGGCACCGAGGTGAGTAGCGCGACCAGCCCGTCCCGGACGATCGGGTGGTCGTCGGCGATGAGCACCCGGACGTCAGCGGACCCATCAGCCGTCACGACGAGGCCCCGATCGACATCGACGGCGCAGACGGCTCAGCCTGCCCAGACGGCTCAGCCTGCCCGGCTCCAGCGGGTGACCCGGTCAGCGAGAGCGGCGTCGGGGCGGACGGCACGAGCGGCAGCGAGGCATGCACGCGACCGCCCCCAGCGGTGGGGCCAGCCTCGAACCGGCCGCCCAGCTCGGCGGCGCGCTCACGCATCGCGCCCATCCCGACCCCCGGCTGCCAGCCGCCGCCCGGCCGGCCGCCGCCCGGCCGGCCGTCGCCCGGCCGGCCGTCGTCGACGACCTCGACGTCCAACGTGTCACCACAGCGCAGCGTCACCTCGGCGCGCGAGGCGTCGGCGTGCCTGGCGACGTTGGTGAGCGCCTCGGTCGCGATCCGGTATGCCGCGACCTCGAGCGCCGCCGGCAGGTGCGGGAGTGCGTCGGTCACCACGCGGACCGAGATCCGCGACCCGTCGGGGCGGTAGGACAGCTCCTCGGCGCGCTGCCGGATGGCTTCGACGAGGCCGAGCTCGTCCAGGGCCGCAGGCCTCAGGTCGTCGACGACACGACGCACGCTGTCCACCGCCTCCCGCGCCGTGACCCGGACTCTCCCCACGAGCTGGTCGGCTCGCGCGGGATCGGTGTCCCGCAGGTTGGCCGCCGCGTCCGCGGCGAGCGCCAACCCGGTGAGGGTCGGTCCGACACCGTCGTGGAGCGCACGCCGCAGCTGCCGCCGCTCCTCCTCCCGGGCCGAGACGATCCGTTCGCGAGAGGCCTGGACCTCAGCCGTGAGCACGGTCGCGTGCAGGGCGAGCGCGAGCGCGACCGACACCAGGTCCAGGGCCCGCCGGTCCGGCCCGGTCAGCGTCGCCTCCCCCGGACGCAGCCCGAGCCGGAGCAGGCCGACCACCTCCGTGCCGTGCAGCAGTGTCACGACCTCGTCGCGACCCTCGCTCTCCCCGCTCGAGCCGAGGAGCCGTCCACCCGGCGCCAGGACCGCGGCATACGGCATCCGCAGCGCCCTCGTGAGGGATGCGGCCACGTCGTCCAGCGAGCTCTCCGAGGCCGCGAGGTGCGGCGCGAGGGAGGAGACGATCCGTGCGGGGTCGCGGCGGTCGCCGTAGGTGACCCGGTCGACCAGACGCTGCAGTCTCGGCAGCAGCGGAGCGGCGGCGAGCGCGATGACGACGGTCGCGAGGACGGGCTGGCCGGTCCATCCCGACACGAGGCGGTCGAGGAGGGCGACGAGCACGACGTATGCCGCGAGGGCGAGCAGGGTGAGCAGCAGCCAGGTGAGCGCGCGGGAGATGACGAGCCGGATGTCGAGGAGCTGGTGCCGCACGATGGCGACGGTGATGGCCACCGGGACGACCGGGATGACGAAGAGCACGAGGATCGGTGTCCCGGCGACGAAGGCCCACGGGGTGACCACGCCGATGACGACGACCGTGGCGCAGGCGAGCCAGAGGATCTGGCTGCGCAGCGGCTCGACGGCGCGCCGGTAGCGCAGCACCAGCGCGGCGAGGGCGAGGCCGAGACAGACCAGGTTGCGCACCTCGGCGACCGTCCACAGCGGCGCCAGCGAGCCGTAGCCCGACCAGGTGAGCAGGCCGAGGGGAAGGCCCGGCAGCGTGGGCGAGGGGTCGAGGACCATCTCGGCGACGAACAGCGGGCTGGTCACGGCGATGGCCACCGCGACCGGCCGCCACCGCGGCGAGGGCAGGTGGCCGTCGGGGAAGAGGAACAGGGCGAGGGGCAGGCACAGCCCGATCGACCAGGGCCAGCACCACTGGAACGCCGTGACCGCGACCCGCTGCAGCCACTCGGGGTCAGCATGGGCCACCAGCAGCGCGGCAGTCGGCGCGGCGACCGCACTGGCGAGATGACCCAGCCCGTCGGCGACGAGCAGCCAGCCCACGGCGTTGCCCGGCCGGTGGCGCGCTACGACGGCTCCGCAGAGCCCGAACGACAGGCCCAGCACGGCGTTGCTCACGACGTAGGTGTCGACCGCGTCCCGCCAGGTCCAGCCGACCGAGAAGGCCAGCCAGACCACCATGACAGCCAGCACGATGAGCACGACCCCCGCCGCCGACGCGACCGGCCGCCACCGCTCAGCCCGTCCCTCGTCGACCGCCGCGACCATCGCCATGACCTCAGTGTGGAGCAGCGCCGTTCCCGGCGGCAGGGAATGCGTTCCCGACCGCCCGGGCAGGATCCCGCCGCTCCAAGGACCGCTGGCCCCGGTGCCGGGAGTGGCCCGACCCGCACGCTCGAAAGGTCGTTCCCGATCACTGCTCAGGAGGAAACCATGTACACCTCGATCACCCAGCGGGTCGGACTCGCCGTCCTCGGTCTGCTGTCCCTGGCCGACGTCGTCGAGCCGCTCGTCACCGACGGGAAGACCCCGCCGATGGGCATCGCCCTCGTCGACTCCGCCCTCGGGGTCGTCTCGCTCATCGCCCTGGTACTGGCCGTGCGCGGCAGTCGCCGGGGCCTGCTCACTGTCGTCGGGCTGCGGCTGCTGTCGGCCCTCACGACGGTTCCGGCCTTCTTCGTGTCGGCCGTCCCCACCCCGGTCGTGGCCATCAGCGCGGCACTCGTGGCGCTCACCATCGCGGCCGTCGTCGCCGTCCTCCGGCCGGCACACACCGTGGTGGTCGCATCATGAGCACCGCCACCGTCATCCCGACGTCCGGGTCCACCACGCGTCGGTATGCCGGGCCGTCGCCTCTGGTCGCGTCGCTCGCCGTCGTGGGGGCGGCGTCGATCGCCGTCCTGCGGCTCCTCATGCCCTACGACACGGTCGACGGCCCGGCCGCCATCGTGCACAAGGTCTACGCGGACCCCGGCGCTCAGTCGCTCCTGCTGTGGCTGGCGTTCGGGTCGGCACTCACCCTCGTGCCCGGTGTCCTCGCCATCGGGCGCTGGGTGCGAACCGGTGCCCCCCGACTCACCGCCGTCGCGATGACCCTGCTCGTGGCCGGCTACCTCGCCCTGCCCACGCTCGACGGCACCGACCTCCTGCCGTGGCTCGGCCAGCACAGCGGCACGCGGGAGGCCACCGTCGCCACGATGGCCGCGACGAGCCACCCCACCACGACCGCGGCGTCGATCGTCTTCGTCGTCGGCCACGTGCTCGGCACGATGCTGCTGGGCATCGCGATGTGGCGCAGTCGGAGTGTCCCCCGGTGGGCGGCGGTGGCCACGACCATCGCCCAGCCACTGCACTTCGTCTCGGCCGTGGTCATCACCAGCCACCCGCTCGACTTCGCGGCCTGGCTGCTCAACGCCGCCGGCTACGCGGCGGCTACCGTCGCCATCGCCCGAAACCGCTCGCGACACTAACTCGATCTAGATAGAGTTGGTCCCCGACAAACATCTACCTGTGTAGAGTTATCCCGTGCCCCGTCCCCGCGCCCTGTCGCAGCAAGCCCTCGCTGTCCTGGGGGCTCTCGCTGCAGACGCCGGCCGTTGGCGCCACGGCTATGACCTGGCGGCCGAGGTCGGCCTCAAGTCGGGCTCCCTCTACCCCTTGCTCATCCGGCTGGCCGAGCGCGGTCTGCTGGAGTCCGGCTGGGACGAGGCTCGGGGTGGCAAGCCGCCTCGCCACCTCTACCGGATCACGGCGGCGGGCACCGAGCAGGTCGCTGCGGCGCGGTCCGCCACGACTCGTCGACAGGCTGTGATCAATGCGGGTCGGACGCCACTTGGGCGAGCCCGCCTCGGTGGTGCCCGATGAGCACCCGGCGAGACGGTCCGTCGGTTCTGGTCGCAGTCGCCAGCAGACTGCTGGCCCACGACGAGGTGGACTGGGCCCGGGCGATGACCGGCGAGCTCCCTCACGTCACCGGCCGTCTGGAACGCTGGCGCTTCGCCCTCGGCTGCGTCGGAACGGCTCTGTTCCTCCCCATGCGTCGCCCCGGCGTGGTCGGTCTGGTGGTCGGCCTGGCTGTGATGGACGCGGCCGAGGTCGCCTGGGCGCTGGCTCGCTTCGCCGGTCTGCGCACCGCCTTCGGCACCTGGGCGGCAGTCGCCGCCTGCGCCGCGGTCCTGCTTCTCTACGTGGTCGCCGGAGCTGCCCTCGCGCGGCGCCTGCACCGCGGCCCGACCGAGCCGACCCGCACCGCCCTGCTCGGCGGCCTGGTCGTCGCGCTCACCTGGGTCGGCCTGGGCGCAACCACGTCGACCGGCGCCACGGCATACGGGGGCCTGCCCATGCTCGTCGGCTTCCCGCTCGCCTGCCTCGCCATCGGGGCGGTCGGCACCCGGCGCGGTGGTTCCGCAGCCGGACGCCGGGGCGTGGCCCTCGCGGCAGTCGTCGCCGGACTGGGCTGCTTCCTGGTCTGGACGGGCGAGACGGTGGCCGGCAGCGGTCGCCCCTACGACCCCGGTCTGCTTCGTGACTTCCATACGAGCGGAGCCCCCGATCTGGCGACGTATGCCGTGAGCGACAGCCTCGGCTCGGCCATGATGCTGCTGCTCGTCGTCCCGATGCTCACCCTCGTCCTGGGCCTGGTCGGCGCCTCGGTCACCGGGGCCGTGGTGAGGCACCGGGCCGCTTGAGCCGCCTCGTCGGGTGATCCGGGCGGCCGGCCCGGCGTGGAAGGATGACCGGTGATGCCCGCCGCCGACCCCAGCCGACTCGTTGCGGCGGGGAACACCGACGCCGACACCCTGTACGACGACTTCACCGCCTGGGTGCAGCGGCAGGGGCTGACGCTCTACCCGCACCAGGACGAGGCGATCGTCTCCCTGCTCGCGGGCGACCACGTCATCCTGGCCACGCCGACCGGCTCGGGGAAGTCGCTCGTGGCGACGGCAGCGATCTTCGCCGCACTGTCCACCGACCGGGTGTCGTTCTACACGGCCCCGATCAAGGCCCTCGTGAGCGAGAAGTTCTTCGCGATGTGCGAGGTGTTCGGTGCCGACAACGTGGGCCTCCTCACCGGCGACGCCGCGGTCAATGCCGACGCCCCGATCATCTGCTGCACGGCGGAGGTTCTCGCCAACATCGCCCTGCGCGAGGGGCGCGACGCCGATGTCGGCCTCGTCGTCATGGACGAGTTCCACTACTACTCCGAGCCGGACCGTGGCTGGGCCTGGCAGGTTCCGCTGCTCGAGCTGCCGGACGCCCAGTTCCTCCTCATGTCGGCGACCCTGGGCGACATGACCCGCTTCGCCGACGACCTCGAGCGGCGCACCGGCACCGACGCGGTCATCGTCGACACCGCCGAGCGCCCGGTCCCGCTGACGTTCTCCTGGGCGGTGACCCCGCTCCAGGACACCATCGAGGAGCTCGTCGAGTGGGGGCGCGTGCCCATGTACGTCGTCCACCAGACCCAGGCAGCCGCCGCCGACCACGCCAAGTCGCTCGCCACGACCAAGCTGGTCACGCCCGCCGAACGCGACGCGATCGCCGCCCGGATCGCCGACGTCCGGTTCTCCGCCGGCTTCGGCCGCACGCTGTCTCCTTTGCTGCGCAAGGGAATCGGCGTGCACCACGCCGGCATGCTGCCCCGCTACCGGCGGCTCGTCGAGCAGCTCGCACAGGAGGGACTGCTCAAGGTCATCTGCGGCACCGACACCCTCGGTGTGGGCATCAACGTCCCGATCCGGACTGTCCTGTTCACCGCCCTGACCAAGTTCGACGGGTCCAAGGTGCGAGTCCTGCGGGTCCGGGAGTTCCGCCAGATCGCCGGGCGCGCCGGCCGAGCGGGCTACGACACAGAGGGCTACGTCGTCGTCCAGGCACCCGAGCACACCATCGAGAACGCCCGGCGCCTCGCCAAGGCCGGCGACGACCCGGTCAAGGTCAAGCGGGTCCAGCGGGTGAAGCCCGCCGAGGGTTTCGTCGTGTGGACCGAGCAGACCTTCGACAAGCTGACGACGGCCGACCCCGAGCCGCTCGTCTCGCGGATGAAGGTCGACAACGCGATGATCCTCAACGTCGTCGCCCGCCCGGGCAACGCCGTCACGGCCCTGTCCCGCCTCACCAGGGACAACGATGACAGCCCGGCGGGGCGAGCACGCCTGGCGCGCAGGGCGATCCGCCTGGGCCGGAGCCTCCTGGACTCCGGTGTCCTCGTCCGGCTACCCGAGCCGGACCCGACCGGGCGCACGGTCGCCCTCACCGTCGACCTCCCCGCGGACTTCGCCCTCAACCAGCCACTGGCCCACTTCGCGCTCGCGGCCTTCGACGTCCTGGACACCGAGTCACCGACCCACGCCCTCGATGTCGTCTCGGTCGTCGAGGCCGTCCTCGAGCCGCCGCGACCGGTCCTCATGGCCCAGCAGTACGCCGCGCGCGGCGAGGCGGTCGCCGAGATGAAGGCCGACGGGATCGAGTACGAGGAGCGGATGGCGCTCCTGGAGGACGTCACCTGGCCGCAGCCGCTCGCGGAGCTGCTCGGCGCGGCATACGAGATCTACCGGCAGACCCACCCCTGGCTCCCCGAGGACGCCCTCGGCCCGAAGTCGATCGTGCGGGAGATGTGGGAGTCCGGGATGACCTTCACCGAGCTCGTCGCGCGCTACCAGCTGGCCCGGTCCGAGGGAGTCGTCCTGCGCTACCTCACCGACGCCTACCGGACCCTGCGGCAGACCGTCCCCGACACGCACCACACCGACGAGCTGGGCGACATCATCGAGTGGCTCGGCGAGACAGTGCGGCAGACCGACTCCTCGCTGCTCGACGAGTGGGAGGCCCTCACCCACCCGACCGACCCCGGTGCGGTCGCGGAGGTCGTCTCGCACCATGATCCGACGCGCTCGACGCGGCCGGTCACCGCCAACGAGCGAGCCTTCCGCGCGATGGTCCGCGGGGCGATGTTCCGACGCGTCGAGCTGGCCGGGCGCGACGACGTCGACGGCCTGGCCCGGCTCGAGACGAGCGGTGGCCCGATGGACCGCGACGCCTGGGACGAGGCGCTGGGCGGCTACTGGGACGACCACGACCACATCGGCACCGACACCGATGCCCGCGGCCCCCAGTTCTTCACGATCGTCCCGTATGCCGCGGACGCGGACGGGCCGCGGCGCTGGCTGGTGACCCAGACCCTGGCCGACCCGGCGCAGGACCACGACTGGGTCATCGAGGCCACCGTCGACCTCGATGCCAGCGACGAGGCCGGCGAGCCGGCCCTGACGACGACGGCGCTCCGCCGGCTCTGACCCGGTCAGCTCTGGTCGAGCTCACGGGCCAGCCGGGCGCGGGAGGAGATCGCGCGCGGCGAGGTGACGACGAAGGCCAGCACGAGCAGCCCGGCCCCGCACCCCAGCATGACCCACCACCCCACGTGGGAGGCCGAGGCGAGGGAGGTCCGCAGCGGCCCGGTGAGCGCGGCGAAGGTCACGGCCGGCAGGATCGCCACCCCTAGGGAGGAGCCCGCCTGGCGGCTGGTCGAGGCGATCGCGGCCGCGACGCCCGCCTGCTGCCGCGGCATACCCGAGACGGCCGCGTTCGTGACCGGCGCGTTGAGCGAGCCGAACCCGATGCCGAAGACCAGGTAGGCCAGGCCCAGGTTGGCGATCGAGGTCGTCCCGGTCAACCGCAGGAGCAGGACGGCGCTGGCACCGACGCCCAGCCCGGCGATCACGAGCGGCAGCCGCGGGCCGCGACTCCCCACGATCCGCCCGGAGAACGGGGCCACCACGGCCGTCGCGACGGCCATCGGCAGGGTCATCAGACCGGCCTCCAGCGGGGTGAACCCACGCACCTCCTGCAGGTACAGGGTGTTGAGGAAGAGGAAGCCACCCATCGCGCAGAACCCGAGGACGGCCCCGATAACGGACCCGCAGAACGGGATGCTGCGGAAGAAGCGCGGGTCGAGCAGCGGCTCGGCGCGGTGCCGCTCGACCACGACCAGACCGACCGCGGAGGCGACGGCGGCGACGACGAGGAGCACGACGGTGGGCGACCCCCATCCCAGGTTGCGACCCTCGATGATCCCGTAGGTGAGCGTGGCGAGCATGAGCACGATGAGCCCCTGCGCCAGCGGGTCGGGCCGGCGCGGCCGGTCGGCGCGCGACTCCGGCACGAACCGCGCGGTGAGGACGAGCGCGACGAGCACGACAGGCAGGTTGACCCAGAAGATGGCCCGCCAGCCGAGGGAGGCGACGAGCACTCCGCCGACGACGGGACCCAGGGCCATGCCGAGCCCGACCACCCCGCCCCACACGCCGATCGCGCGGGCCCGCTCGCGCGGTTCGCGGAAGGTGTTGGTGATGATCGACATCGCCACCGGGTTGAGCATCGACCCGCCGACGGCCTGCACCATCCGGGCCCCGATGAGCTGTGTGGGCGACTGGGCCACCGAGCACAGGACCGACCCGACACCGAAGGCGACTAGCCCGATCTGGAAGACGCGGCGCCGTCCGACCCGGTCCGCGACCGAGCCGCCGAGCATGAGCAGGCTGGCCAGGACCACGGTGAAGGCGTCGACGACCCACTGCAGCTGGGTCGAGCTGGCGCCCAGGTCCCGGCCGATCGACGGCAGGGCGACGTTGGTCCCGAGCACGTCGATGCCGACGACGAACAGGCTGAGGCAGCAGATCCCGAGGATCAGCCGGCGACGGGCGGCGGTGAGGCCCTGCACCGCCGGCGGCGACTCCTGCAGGGCGCTCACGCGTCGGCCCCGGCACGCATCTTGTCCACGAGCCGGAGCAGCTCACGGCGCTCTCCCGCGTCCAGCGCGGCCACCAACGGCGGCACGACGTCGGTCGTCTCGCGCACGTCGGTGATGAGCTGTCGCCCGGCATCGGTGATGGCGACGATCTTGCGCCGGCCGTCGTCCGGGCTGGTCTCGCGGCTGACCAGCCCACGCTGGAGCAGGTCACCGACGATCGCGGACATGGCCGAGGCGTCGACGCCCATCAGTTCGGCCAGCTCCCGTTGGGACCGGGCGGTCCCTTCAAGGCGCCGCAGGGCGCGGAACCGGCTCCACGGCATACCGATCCGACCCTCGAACAGCTCCCGACCGGCGCCTTTGTGGTCCATGACGAGGGACATCAGGGCCAGCCAGACCGCCGCCGCGGTGGGACTTCTCCTTGTAGGCATACAACCATTGTATGACTACAACCAATCTCCTCCCACACCGGGGCGAAGACTCAGGCGACGTATGCCGTGAGCTCGGCCGCCAGGTCGGGGTTCACCCGGGCCACGAGATGGGTTCCCTCGGCCCGGTGCTCGCTCGCCACGACCTCGCCCTCGGAGTGGACCCGGCTGACCAGGTCGCCACGGTCGTAGGGGACGACGACGTCGACGTCGACGTCGGGTCGCGGCAGCTCGACCCCGATGAGCGCCTGCAGCTCCTCGATCCCCGCGCCGGTCCGGGCCGACACGGCGATCGCGTGCTTCTCGTGGCGCAGGATCCGGTCGACGACGTCAGGGTCGGCGATGTCGGCCTTGTTGACGACGATGACCTCCTTGACGTCGGTCGCGTCGACGTCGGCCAACACGGCCCGGACGGCGGTGATCTGGCCCTCGGGGTCCGGGTGTGAGCCGTCGACGACGTGGAGGAGCAGGTCGGAGTCGGCCACCTCCTCCAGCGTCGAGCGGAACGCCTCGACGAGCTCGTGCGGCAGCTGCCGGACGAAGCCGACCGTGTCGGTGAGCGTGTAGTCGCGCCCGTCGAGCGTCTCGGCCCGCCGGACCGTCGTGTCGAGGGTGGCGAACAGCTGGTTCTGGACGAGGACACCGGCACCGGTGAGCCGGTTGAGCAGCGAGGACTTGCCGGCGTTGGTGTAGCCCGCGATGGTGACCGACGGGATGTGGTTGGCGCGTCGTGACCCGCGCTTGGTGTCGCGGTGCGTCTTCATGCCCTTGATGTCCCGGCGCAGCTTGGCGATCCGGGTGTTGATCCGGCGCCGGTCGAGCTCGATCTTGGTCTCACCGGGACCGCGGGAGCCGATGCCCTCACCGCCGGCCACCCGGCCACCGGCCTGGCGGGACATCGACTCGCCCCAGCCACGCAGTCGCGGCAGGAGGTACTGGAGCTGGGCCAGCTCGACCTGGGCCCGACCCTCACGGCTCTTGGCGTGCTGGGCGAAGATGTCGAGGATCAGGGCGGTCCGGTCGATGACCTTGACCTTGACGATGTCCTCCAGCGACCGGCGCTGGGAGGGCGCGAGCTCGCTGTCGCAGATCACCGTGTCGGCGCCCTCGGCGATGACGATGTCGCGCAGCTCCTCGGCCTTGCCCGAACCCATCCAGGTCCCCGGGTCCGGCTTGGCCCGGCGCTGCATGAGCCCGGCGAGGACGGTCGAGCCGGCGGTCTCGGCGAGCGCGGCGAGCTCGCGCAGGGAGTTCTCGGCGTCGGCGACGGTGCCCTCGGTCCACACCGAGGCGAGGACGACCCGCTCCAGGCGCAGCTGCCGGTACTCGACCTCGGTGACGTCCTCGAGCTCGGTGGAGAGGCCCGCCACGCGACGGAGCGCCTCGCGCTCCTCGCGGTCGAGCTGGTCGCCGTCGAGGGAGGTCGGGTCGCCGTCGAGGTCGATCTCGGCCTCGGCCAGTGCCTCGGCCTGTTGGGTGAAGTAGTCGTGGTGTGGCGCAGTCATGTTGCCCCTAGGGTCTCACTCCTTCGCCGATGCGGGCGAATGCTTATCCCGCCCGTACCCTCGTGCGGTGACCACGCAGGACGGCGACCTCGCCGCCGACGACGCCCGGACCGCCGTCGACGGCATCGACCCCGCCGACCTGGCAACGGCGCTTCGCGTCCTGGACGAGCTCACCGAGCTCCCGCCCGGCCACCCCGACATCCACACCGTCAAGCGGGCCACCGGCCGGATGTACCGCCGGATCCGCAAGACCCGCCGCGCGGACGCCCGCCGTCCGGACCAGGAGGCCGACGCCGCCGTCCTCGCGAGCACGGCCACCGGCTCGCCGATGCGGATCGACGACGAGACCCGCGGCATACCTCTCGTCTCGAACTCCAGAGGCGCGTATGCCGGTGAGCTGAGCAAGGCCCGCGGCTGCTACATCTGCCATGCGGACTACACCCTGGTCGACGCGTTCTACCACTGGCTCTGCCCGGACTGCGCCGCGATGTCGCACGCCAAGCGCGACCAGCACACCGACCTCACCGGCCGCCGCGCGCTGCTCACCGGCGGCCGCGCCAAGATCGGCATGTACATCGCCCTCATGCTGCTGCGCGACGGCGCGCACCTCACGATCACAACCAGGTTCCCGCGGGACGCGGTGCGCCGGTTCACCGAGCTCGCCGACAGCCCGGAGTGGATCGACCGGCTCAAGATCGTCGGGATCGACCTGCGCGACCCCACCCAGGTCGTCGCCCTCGCCGACGACGTGGCGGCGGCCGGCCCGCTCGACATCCTCATCAACAACGCGGCCCAGACGGTGCGCCGCAGCCCGGGCGCCTACTCCCACCTGGTCAACGGCGAGTCCGAGCCGCTGGACACCCACGGCCCGCTGCCCGAGCTGGTCACCTTCGACCGGATCAGCGAGGCCCACCCGGCCGCCCTGCTCGGCTCGCTCGCCCAGCACCCGGTCCCGCACGCCGACCTGGACGCCGCCGCGATGACCCGGCTCGCCCTCTCCGCAGGACACGCGAGCCTCGAGGCCCACGTCGCCGGCACGGCCATCGACGCCGGCGGCCTGCTGCCGGACCTGCAGCGTTCGAACTCCTGGACCCAGACCGTCGAGGAGGTCGACCCGCTGGAGCTGCTCGAGGTCCAGCTGTGCAACTCCACCGCGCCGTTCATCCTCGTCTCCCGGCTCCGCCCGTCGATGGCCGCGTCCACGGCCCGGCGCACCTACGTGGTCAACGTGTCGGCGATGGAGGGCCAGTTCTCCCGCCGCTACAAGGGCGCCGGCCACCCGCACACCAACATGGCCAAGGCCGCCCTCAACATGCTCACCCGGACGAGCGCCCAGGAGATGTACGAAACCGACCGGATCCTCATGACCGCCGTCGACACCGGCTGGATCACCGACGAACGCCCACACGACGAGAAGCTGCGGATCGCCGCCGAGGGCTGGCACGCCCCGCTGGACCTCGTCGACGGCGCCGCCCGCGTCTACGACCCGATCGTCCGCGGCGAGGCCGGCGAGGACCTGCACGGCATCTTCCTGAAGAACTTCGAGCCGCACCCCTGGTGACCCCGTATGCCGGTCAGCCGGCCCCGGCATACGGCTCGAGCTTCGGGCACCTGCTGCCCTTGGGCCCCGCCAGCCGCTCGAAGTGCCACCACTCGTTGGCATAGCGGCGGCACAACCCGAAGCGGACGCCGTTGGTCTCCAGCCACTGTGCGGCAGCCCGCGGAGCGACGTCGATCGCACCACCCTTGACATGCTCGGACTCATCCGGTGGCAGCACCCACTTGCGCGCCTCCGCGGCCGAGCCGTAGCGGGCGATGGCCTGGTCATAGAGCTGCTGCTGGGTCGCCGCGTCACGATGCGCCGACACCACCTCGATGGTGATGCCCTGCGCCGCGGCGGCATCGCGGGCCGCCTCGAACGAGGCTCGCATCCTCGGCTGCAGACCCTCCAGGTCGTCGCTGCCGGTCGGAGCGTGCGGGTCCACCGGACCGGACTGCGCCGACGGTCCCTCGACGACCGAGGTCACCGCGCCGGCTCGGGCCTGCTCGATGCGCGCCGACACGGCGTCCCACGCAGTCGGGCCCGTCCCCACGGTCACCAGCGCGGCCACGGCGATCCGCGCGGCGCGCACCCTGGCCTCTCGCCGCGGACGCGGTGACCCGAACGTCAGCCCCCGGCTCACCGGTATCGGCTGGCTCGTCATGCGCTTCCTCCCTCGTCGCTGCCTCGTCGCTCCCCCGCCACGGACGACTGTATACCCGGTATATACCCGGCGCAGGGCCTATCGTCACTCGCGATGCCAGATCACTACTTCACCGCCGCACCGGCGAGCCGGGACGCACGGGCCACCCTGCGGGTTGCGCTCGCCGGTCGACCGGTCGAGGTGGTCACTGCCTCCGGGATCTTCAGCCCCAGGGGCATCGACAAAGGGACTCGCGTGCTGCTCGAGGAGGTGCCCGCGCCGCCGCCCACGGGCGACTTCCTCGACCTCGGCTGCGGCTGGGGGCCGATCGCGCTCACTCTGGCCCTTCGCTCCCCCGACGCCACCGTCTGGGCCGTCGATGTCAACGAGCGCGCTCTTGACCTGGCGCGAGTCAACGCCGCCTCGCTCGGGCTGGACCGGATGCAGGCGAGCCAGCCGGACGGCATACCGACGGACCAGAGGTTCGACCTGATCTGGTCCAACCCGCCCATCAGGGTCGGCAAGGCCGTCGTCCACGACCTCATGACCACCTGGCTCCCGAGGCTGCGACCCGGCGGCACGGCATACCTCGTCGTGCAGAAGAACCTCGGCGCCGACAGCCTCCAGACCTGGCTCACCGCGAACCTCACCGGCAGCCCGTATGCCGTGTCGAGGCACGCGACGTCCGGCGGGTTCCGAGTCCTGCGGGTCGAGCGGACGGGGTGAACCACGTTGCGCCGGAAGGACATTGACCGCGCTGTCTCACTGTATGCCGAGCGCCAGACCTCCCTGGTCACGGCGAGTGAGTCGTTCGTCGAGCTGGTGACCTCGATCATCGACGACGCCGGCATCAACTACCTCAGCGTCACCGGGCGGGCCAAGGGGGTCGCCTCGTTCGCCGGCAAGGTGCACCGGCTCGCGGCCGAGCGCGAGGAGCCGTTCGACCCGCTCGTCGTCATCACCGACCAGGTCGGCCTGCGCGTCATCACCTACGTCGAGGGCGACGTGCTCGCCGTCGCCGACCTGCTCCGCCAGCAGCTCACCGTGCTCGAGGAACGTGACCTCGGCCAGGAGACGGCCAGCGAGGGCCGGTTCGGCTACGCCAGCCGGCACCTGCTCGTGTCGCGCGACTCCGGCGAGGGCACTTCATACGACCCGCTGCGCTGCGCCTCGGTCCAGCTGCGGACCGTCCTGCAGCACGCGTGGGCCGAGTTCGAGCACGACGTCCGCTACAAGGGCACCGTGCCGCCGGAGCAGGTACCCGACCTCGACCGTCGGTTCACCCTCGCCGCCGGGCTGCTCGAGCTGGCCGACCGCGAGTTCTCCGCGATCCGGGACCGGCTCCAGGCCGGCCTGTCGGTGGGCGTCGTGGAGGCCGACACCACGGACCCGCGGATCAGCCCACGCGAGCTGGCCACCTTCCTCGCCGGCCGCTACGCGAGCGCCGGCTGGTCACGCACCGAGCAGTACGAGTGGATCGGCGGGCTGCTCCTCGAGGTCGGGATCGACTCCCTCGACGAGCTGACGGCCGGGCTGCGCAATGTCGACAGCGACGCCGTGACGGCGGCGATGGGCTACAAGTACCCGCCCGGTGCGGTCCGCCGACTCGACGACGACCTGCTCGCGGCCTACGGCGGGCGCTATCTCGACCTGCCGACCAACACCCGCCGCCGCGAGGCGTTGGCCGGTCGGCTCTCCCGGCTGACCGACGCGACGGCCTGACCCTTGCCGTTCGACCGGGTCAGAAGCGAGCGTCTCGCACGAAGGGCAGTCCGGCCGCCAGGATCGCGCGGTCCCACGTGTCGAGGTCCAGGCCCTCGATCCGGGCCTGGGACAGCAGCACCCTGTCGAACGGGTCGTGGCGGCCCAGCCCTTCGACCTCGTCGATTCCTGCGGCGTGCTCGGCAAGGAGTGGCAGCGACCGGAAGCCGGACTGGCTGATGGCGGCGAGATAGCCGTCGTCGATTCGCAACCTTCCCGTCCGACGATTGATCGGGATCTCCCAGATGCTCACCGAGGACACGAAGACCTGTTCGCCCGAGGCGACGTCCTGCGCCCGGCTGCCGAGACGTTCACCGCCGGCCAGCAGGTCCAGCAGCACGTGGGTGTCGACGAGCATCAGATCGGGCCCTCGGTCATCAGCGCGATGAGGTCGGCATCCGGATCGTCGAAGGTCTCGGGGTCGTCGTCGATCTGGCCACGCAGGAGCCCCAAGGTCACGCCCACAGGTCGGTACGGGACGAGGGTCGCGATCGGCTTTCCGGCGCGGGCAATGGTGACGGACTCACCCGCCTCGACCCGCTCGAGCAGCCGCGACAGGTGGGTCTTGGCCTCGTGGACGTTGACGACCTGCCCGCGGCCGTGCGCGGGGCGGCTCTCGGGGGGGGCACCCTTTCGACGTCAGTTGACCAAGTCTGACTAAGTCCACTTCCATCTGCCGATGGGCTAGTCAGCCGGTCGGGTGGACCACCATGGCCGAGCCGCCGCCGCGGCGGGTGGTCTCCGCCGCCGCTTCGAGCCGGTCGCGGTAGACCCTGATCGCCGTCACCGCACCGATCTCGGGCGTGCTCGCGAGGTTGTGGCCCATCGCCACCAGGGCAGCGCCGTCGGCGGAGCCGAAGAGCGCCGGCTCGGCCTGTTCCTGCCCGTTGCGGCTGGACAGGCGCGGCGCCGCGATGGCATCGACGAGCGGCAGCCCCCGGTCGACGTACTCGGTGATCGTCTGGGCCACGGAGGTGATGATCGTCGCGCCACCCGGGCTACCGACGCCGAGCCAGGGCCGGCCGTCCTTGAGGATGATCGTGGGGCTCATAGAGGACCGCGGCCGCTTGCCGGGACCGGGCAGGTTCGGGTCCGGGACGCCCTCCTGGAGCGGCACGAAGTTGAAGTCGGTCAGCTCGTTGTTGAGCAGCAGCCCATAGCCCGGGACCGTGATCGCCGAGCCACCGGTCTGTTCGATGGTGAGGGTGTAGGACGCGATGTCGCCCCACTTGTCGACCACCTCCAGGTTGGAGGTCGACAGGCCCTCACGCGGCTCGGGGAGCCGGGCGCCAGAGGCCGGGCAGCCGGCATACGACCCGTCGGGCGACCCGAAGGGCACCGGCCGGGTCATCGCGGTGGTCGGGGAGAACAGGCAGGCCCGCTCGGCCGCGAACGCCTTGGAGGTCAGGTCACGCACCGGTACGCCGGGGACGTCGCCGACCCAGCGGTTGCGGTCGGCGAAGGCGGTCGCGCTCGCCTCGGAGAACCGGTGCAGGAACTCGGCGTTGGAGACGTCCTTGATCGGGACGCCGGTCGTCCTGTCGTATGCCGCGAGCAGGTTGAGGATCTCGGCCACGGCGATCCCACCCGAGCTCGGGACGGGCATCCCGTAGACGTCCAGGCCGCGGTAGGTGGAGGTGATCGGCGCCTTGAGGTCGGCGCGGTATGCCGCGAGATCACCCATGGTCAGCTGCCCACCTGCAACCGTGACACCGGGTGCGGTGCTCGGGTGCTGGGCCTCGGCGACGATGGCCCGGCCGAGGGCACCGGTGTAGACCGCCGATGGTCCCTGCCGCCGCAGGAGGGCGTACGCCGTGGCCATGTCGGGGTTGCGGAAGGTCGAGCCGACGGCGGGCACCTGCCCCCCGGGCAGGAAGGTCGCCGCCGTTGCCGGGAACTTGCGGAACCGATCCGCGTTCTGGTCGGTCTGGTCGTGGAAGGTCTGGTCGACGACGAAGCCATGCCGGGCCAGCGCCTCGGCCGGCGCGAGCATGTCCGAGAAGGAGCGCTTGCCCCACAGCTTCAGGGCCAGCGCCCAGGTGGCCGGTGTGCCCGGGGTGCCGACCGACAGTCCGGAGTTGACGACGGTGTTGAAGTCCATCGGCTTGCCGTCGGGGGTGGTGAACACCGTGGAGGTGAAGGTCTTCGGCGCCGTCTCGCGGCCGTCGATCGTGGTCACCTTGTGCTTCCGGGCGTCGTAGTAGACGAAGAAGCCACCGCCGCCGATGCCCGTCGAGTAGGGCTCGGTCACGCCCAGCGCCGCGGCGGTGGCGACGGCCGCGTCGGCGGCTGTGCCACCGCGAGCCAGCACGTCGACACCCACCTGGCTGGCATCCCGGTCGACCGAGGAGACCGCACCCCCACCGCCGACCATGAGCGGGACCTTCGGCAGGTCGGTCGACCCCGAGTGACCCTTGGCTGCCACCGTGGGCGCTGTCGCCGGCGCTTCGAGCGACGCCGGGGCTCCGGGCGACGCAACGGCCGTGGCCGCGAGAGGTACGGCGAGCGCCGCAGCGCCCACGAGGGACAGGGACATCGTCGTTCTGTTTCGCCTCATCTCCTCGACGCTAGGACGTTGCGGCGGATCTGTCATCCGCAGGCGAGGTCCGACGTCACCGTCAGGACGTGCGCTCCCCCTCCAGGTCGAGCACCGTGGGGTGGTTGCGCCAGATCTCCGCAGACACCGTCTCGGGATAGGCGGTGACCGCCGGGTCACGGTCGAAAATCCGCGTCGAGCCGGTGTCGTAGGCGGCCCAGCCGGGACTGCCGGTCGTGGCGAAGGCCGTCCATGCGGTCCGCATCTGCTCGGACAGGGAGTGCGCCTCCGGGGTGGGTTCGCCGAGGAGCACGGCCGGTTGCCCGGCGGTGAGGTTGCCGAACACCAGGGGCACGTCCAGCCCGTGACAGGCCCCGAGCACGCCTCCCATGCCGGGGGCGGGCCAGGTCAGCTCGTACAGGTATGCCGGTCCGCCGGCCTTGACCTGGGCGTCGGCCAGCTTCAGCGATGGCATCCGAAACAGCCAGTCCGAACGCACGACCTCGTACAGCTCTTGGGCATCGGGGAAGGTCTCCTCGTAGCGTCGCGGATCCGGGCCGAAGACCTGTGCCGCCTCGGTGGCCTGCCCGGGGGTCACCGCGCCGAGCAGGCCGGCCAGGGCGGTGAGCAGTCGCTGCTCGTGGCGGGTGTGCCCGACCAACAGCTCGCCGTGACCGGTGAGGCCCTCCCACGGGGTCGACGGCAGCACGTCACCGTCGACGACCGGAGCGAACGGGACCCGCGCGTGTGCGGCACGGCCCCAACGAGCCACGTACTGGTCCATGACCGCCATGACGGCGTCACCGGCAGCCGGCAGGCGATGCGGGTCGACGGTGGGCAGGTCGCCGGGCTCGAGCCCGAGCTGGGCAGCACAGACCCGGGTGATGTCGGCGGCCAACGCGGGGGTGAAGTACGTGCCCGGCATACTCTGCACGATGGCTCGACGGAACAGCCCCGTTGCGCGTGGCATCGCCAGTAGTGCCGCCACCGAGCCACCACCGGCGGACTGGCCGAAGACGGTGACCCGGCCCGGGTCGCCGCCGAAGGCGCGGATGTTCTCCTGCACCCAGGCCAGCGCGGCGACCTGGTCGAGCAGGCCGCGGTTGGCCGGCGTCCCCTCGACGTAGCCGAAGCCCTCCAACCCGACCCGGTAGTTGAAGGTCACCACGACGACACCGCCGCGTGCGAGGTTGCCGCCGTCGTACTCCGGCAGACCGGACCAGCCGAACACGTAGGCGCCGCCTTGGATCCACACCATCACCGGCAGGCCACCACCGAGGTCCGCTGACCACACGTTGATGCTCAGCCAGTCCTCGCCTCCTTCGGCGTCCGCCCTCGCGCCGAGGGCGGTCGACTGCGGGGGCGGGGGCCCGAAGCTGGACGCCTCCCGCACGCCGTCCCAGGTCTGAACCGGCTGCGGAGCACCGAACCGTACCGGGGACGCGGCATACGGGATCCCACGAAAGACGGCCAGGCCGGCCTCCACGCTCCCCCGCACGATGCCCCCGGTGACCATGACGTCGAGCTTCATGGACAGAAGCATCTCCGTGGCGGCTGCACATCGCCATCGAAATACGCCGCCATCGAAATACGCGCGGTCCTCGCGTCATCGGCTCCGCGCCAGTCTTGCGGTTCACTGGTCCTGTGGCTGAACGTCGTCAGCGCTTGGGCATGGCGAACCTGTCGGGCGGGGAGAGAGTGGCCTACGCGCTCACCGGCGCTGGGCCTCTCCTGTTGGTGGTGCCGGGCTGGTTGAGCCACCTCGAGCTCGGCTGGTCGATCCCGGCCGAGCGGATGTTCCACGAGGCCCTGTCGTCCGGACGGACGCTGGTGCGCTACGACCGCCCGGGCTGCGGTCTCTCCGACCCCTATGACGGGCCACGGACCTTGGCGCTGGAGCTGGACGCGATCCGCGCCGTGACCGAGGCGCTCGGGGCACCGCGTCTGGACGTGTTCGGCTGGTCACTGGGCGCGCCCGTGGCTTCGCTGTGGGCGTCCGAACGTCCCGAGACCGTCTCCCGGCTCGTCCTCTACGGCGGCTGGGCCACCGGCGCCGCCATCGGGGACGAGGACAGCAGGCGGCACGTGCTGGGGCTGCTCGCGACCCACTGGGGACTGGGTACGGACCTGCTCACCGACCTTTTCGCGCCGGACGCCGATGCCGGCACTCGCCGGGCGCTCGCCCAGTACCAACGGGCGGCATCCTCGGTCGACACTGCAGTCGCCCTCCTCCGGCTCGCCTACGACCTGGACGTGCTGCCGGCCCTGGAACAGGTCGGCGCGCCGACGCTGGTGCTGCACCGACGGGGAGACCGAGCGGCCCCTGTGGCGCAGGGCAGGGTGCTCGCCGACGCGATTCCGGGCGCCGAGCTGGTGGAGCTCGATGGCCGGTCGCACCTGCCGGCCATCGGCGATGCGGAGGCGCTGGTCACGCATGTGCGGGACTTCCTGCGCCTGCCCCGGCTGCGGCGCGCCGTACCCACCGATCTCACGCCTCGCCAGACCGAGGTCGCGGCGCTGGTGGCGGACGGCCTCACGAACCGCGAGCTGGCGGAGCGGCTCGGCATCTCCGAACGGTCCGCAGAGTCACATCTGGAGCGCATCCGGCTGCGCCTCGGGTTCCGGTCGCGCTCCCAGGTGGCCGCCTGGTACGTCGCCCGCGAGCCGCACAGGTGAGGTAGTTCCACGGCTGCGTCGCCCACCGCGCGCGACCGAGCATGGAGGCATGTCCAGGAGACCCGCCTACCTCGTCCTGTCAGCGGCCGCGTGGGCCGGGTTCGTCGCCGTCACGTTGTGGACCATCGCCTTCCTCGCCGGCGTTGTCGTCCCCCGGGTCGTGGACGGCCCGTCGCGCACGACCGCCCCGGTCGCGGTGACGACCGACCTGGCACTCCTGCTCCTGTTCGCCGTGCAGCACTCCGTGATGGCACGCCCGCGCATCAAAGCAGCTCTGCGCCGCGGCATACCTGCTGAGCTCGAGCGCACGTCCTATCTGGTCGCCACCGAGATCTGCCTCGTCCTGATACTGGTTCTGTGGCAACCCTTCGGTGGCTCGGTGTGGCAGGTCCACGGCGCGGCCGGCCTGGTCCTCTGGTCGCTGTGCGCGGCCGGATGGCTCCTCGCGATCACGGCGACCTATGCCGTCGACCACCTCGAGCTCACCGGTTTGCGCCAGGCCGGGTGGGCGACGCCCCGGGACCCCGCTCGGGCCGACGACCTGCAGGTCTCGGGACTGCATGCCCTCGTGCGGCACCCCCTGATGACCGGACTCGTCCTGGCCTTCTGGGCAACCCCTCACCTGGGTGCCTCACACCTTCTCTTCGCAGCGGGTGCCACGGCCTACATCGCCATCGGGACCAGGTTCGAGGAGCGGGACCTACGGCGCACGTTCGGCGCCGCCTACGACGCCTACGCCGAGCGCGTCCCGGCACTGTTGCCCACGCTCGGCTTCCGGCGAGGTCCAGGGCCGGCAGGGCCGTCCTCGGCATCCGCGGCCGACCACCCCGCGGATGGGCGCTGAGCCGTAGGTGGCTACAGGGTGGCGACGCCGTCGGCGACGAGCGCGGCCGGACCGGCGAGCTCGACCTCCTGACCGGGCAGGGCCCGGACCCGGAGCCGGCCGCCGGGCACGTCGACGGTCCAGTCGGTCGAGGGTTCGCTCTCCCCGGACCAGAAGCTGGTCGCCAGCGCCGCGGCGCAGGCCCCGGTGCCGCAGGACTGGGTCTCGCCCACCCCGCGCTCGTGGACCCGCATCGCGAGGTGGGCCGGTCCGAGCGGCCGGACGAACTCCACGTTGGTGCCGTGCGGCGGCAGCGGGTTGACCGAGGGAGCCAGGTGCAGGTCGAGGGCCGCCAGGTCGACGGCAGCGGGGAGCGCGGCCACGGTGTGCGGGTTCCCGAGGTCAAGGGACAGGGCCGACAGCGGCTCGAGGCCGGCGAGGTGGACGAGGGCGTCGAACCCCTTGGCCGCGGCCGCCTCGGGGTCGGCGAGTCGCCAGCCGCCGAGGTTGACGGCGATGAGGTCGCCCTCGAAGCGGACCGTCTTGACCCCGGTACGCGTCGCGATCGTGAACTCGTCGGCCATTTCCAGCCCCTCGCGACGCAGGTAGGCCGCGAACACCCGGGTCCCGTTGCCGCACATCTCGGCAATGCTGCCGTCGGCGTTGCGGTAGTCCATGAACCAGCGCGCCTGTCCGGCATACGCCCGGACCTCCGCCTCGGTCGCGGCGCCGGTGGGCACCACCCGGATCACCCCGTCGCCGCCGATGCCGGCCCGCCGGTCGGCGAGCGCGACGACCTGCGCGGGGGTGAGGTCGAGGACGCCGTCGAGTGCCGGCACGAGCACGAAGTCGTTGCTCGTGCCGTGACCCTTGGTGAAGGCGGTCGCGGTGGTCACGTCAGCCATTGTCCGGTATGTCGCGCTGCACGACGGTCAGGGCCCGGTCCAGCAGGTCGGGCGCCTCGGCGTCCAGCCACTGGATACGCGGGTCGGCCCCGAACCAGGACTCCTGTCGGCGCACGAGCCGCCTGGTCAGCCGGGTCGTCTCCTCCTGGGCCTCGGCCTGGGTCAACCGGCCGTCCAGCTGGCCCAGAGCCTGGGCGTAGCCGACGGCCCGCGAGGCGGTCCGTCCCTCACGGAGGCCGTATGCCGCGAGGGCGGCGACCTCCTCGAGCAGGCCGTCGGCCCACATCCGCCGGACCCGCGCGTCGATCCGCTCGTCCAGAACGTCCCGCGGCGACCGCAGCCCGATGACGATCGCCGGTCGGAGGAAGTCACGGGTCGGCAGGGTCGCCGAGAACGGCCGCCCGGTGAGCTCGATGACCTCCAGCGCCCGGACGATCCGTCGACCGTTTTGTGGCTCGATCGCCTCTGCGGCAACGGGATCGGCGGCGACGAGCCGGTCCCGCAGGACGGCCACTCCCACCCGCTCCAGCTCGTCGGCCAGGCGGGCCCGCACGGCAGGGTCGGTGGGCGGGATCTCCAGGCGGTCGAGCGCGGCCCGCACGTACAGGCCCGAGCCGCCGACGAGCAGGGCGACCCGGCCGCGGGAGCCGATGTCGTCCAGGTCGGCACGAGCCGACCGCTGGTAGGCGGCCACGCTCGCCTCCTCCCGCACGTCGAGGACGTCGAGCTGGTGGTGCACGACACCCTGTCGCGCGGCATACGGGAGCTTGGCCGTCCCGATGTCCATCCCCCGGTACAGCTGGCTCGCGTCAGCCCCGACCACCTCGCCGCCGAGGGCCAGCGCGAGCGCGACGCCGAGGTCGGACTTGCCGGTGGCGGTCGGGCCGACGATGCCGATGACCGGGGCGGACCGGCCAACCGGGGTGGTCACAGGTCGTGCTCGTGGGGATGGTGGTGGTGCGCGTGAGCCTCGTGGTCGTGACTCTCGTGGTCGTGACCGTCATCGTCGTCGTGGCCGAACGGGTCCGGGTCGACCCCCGGCATCCAGCTGTGACCCGGCGTGCCCCAGCCGGCAGCCTTGACCGCCCTGCGGGCCCGTCGCGACGAGCGGTCGTCGAGGCGGTCGAGGTAGAGGAAGCCGCCGAGGTGGTCGTACTCGTGCTGCATGCACCGCGCGAACCAGCCGGTTGCGGTGAACGCCACCTCACGGCCGTCGAGGTCCTGCCCGGTGACCTGGGCGATCTCGCCGCGCCGGAGCGGGAAGGACTCGCCGGGGACCGAGAGGCAGCCCTCGGCCTCCTCGTCCGGGTCCGGGCGGCCCGGGGCCGGCTTGCTCGCGGTGACGTAGGGGTTGATGAGGACCCCGCGCTCCGGCACTCCGTCGTCGTTGGCCATCCCCCAGGTGAAGATCCGCAGGCCGACCCCGATCTGCGGTGCGGCCAGGCCGACGCCGTGGGCGGCGTCCATCGTCTCGAACATGTCGGCGACGAGGCGGCGGATCCCGTCGTCGATGACCTCGACCGCGTCGGCGCGACGGTGGAGGACGGGCTCGCCGGAGATGACGATGGGGCGGACGGTCATGTCCGGCATTCTTCCATCGCGCCCGGACTCTCCCGGAACGTCCGGTCTATGAGCGAGATCTCAGCAAACTCCCAGGATGGCAACCGCCCATCTCCCGCCAGGATGGGGAAGGGTGGATGGTCCGGGACGCGCTACGCGTCCGACGTTTACCACGGGAGGACTCAGAACATGGGCATCTTCGACGAGATCAAGGACAAGGTCGAGGGCCTGGTCCACGACAACCCCGACAAGGTCGAGGAGTTCAGCGACCAGGGGATCGACAAGGCCGGCGACGCGCTCGACAGCGCGACCGGCGGCAAGTTCTCCGACCAGATCGACCAGGGCCAGTCGGTCGCTGACGACAAGATCGGCGAGTAGTACCGGCACCAGACGCGAGGGGCCACACCGACTTTTCGGTGGGGCCCCTTGCGTCTGCGGATCTGAGGGTTCCCCCCGCCCAACGACGCAGACGCAAGCGCTCAGCTGGCTGTCACTACGTCTGCGGATCTGAGGGTTCCCCCCGCCCAACGACGCAGACGCAAGCGCTCAGCTGGCTGTCA